>TARA_R110001592_G_scaffold336960_1_pt1 | contig 134910 bp, 115 predicted proteins | sample TARA_R110001592 | Tara Oceans TARA_R110001592 (sample SAMEA4398387) | marine metagenome | biome: Polar Biome; feature: [SRF] surface water layer (ENVO:00010504); material: water (ENVO:00002006), including particulate matter (ENVO:01000060) such as... | depth 5 m
TTCGGTCGCCGGACGCGCGTACCGCGCGCCCGCTGCCGTAGGCGTTATGTGCCGGAGTATTAAGTGAACAGGGCGCTGTTCGGAGTCGCTGCCGTTATCCTTTGTCTAATGGTGATAGGCCTAGTTACGCCTGACTATTATGACCCGTCGTCTGAAACCCTAGCCATGCAGGATGTCGTAGTTTGTGCTGCTGTTCTGAGGGCTCCCGTTGAGAGACATCTTCGATCGGGGCAGCCAGTACCAGAGGACTTAGTTCACGAGTGCGCACTTACGAGCGCTGAGGCTAAAGTAGATTCTGATGGGAGAATTAGGATTGTAGACCCCATCAATGAAATTGATATTGAGTTTGCCCCCAAAATGAATGGCCCGGAACTAAACTGGAGTTGCAGAACTATTTCCGGTGAACACGTTCCAGGGTGGTGCCGTGAAAGCACATAACAAGTCAAGGCTGCAAGGCGCCTTCGGCGCAGGACGCCGTTACCGGCGCCTCAGCTTGAAGCGTTACGTGTCTTCGGCATTCATATACCGTGAGATAACTGAAAGTGATACATTACATTAAATTGTTGATTGAGACGTTCGATGCTTTTGCAAAGGTTGGGGGTGGCGTAGTAGTTCTGTTTGGCATACTTACACTTCTCTTTCCTAAATCAGTTTTACCCCTGTTCGAAGCCTATATTGCAAGCAATAGAGGGCTCCAGGGTTTTGCCTACTATGAAATTAGTCCCAACAACGAAAAGACTAACGACGGGCAGCTATTATTGCTCGGTCGAGATACGTCCGAGCTAGGGGAACTAGCCACGATCGATACAATACACTATGGCGACAAACTGATAGTTCAGTCTAAACAACGGATGCGAGCAATGCCCAGTAAGGATGCACCCAAGTTATATACATTGGAACGGGGAGAATGTGTCATCGTAATTGGTGAAGCAACAGTTATAGAAACGCAAGAAGCTATTTCTGGTGGATGGCTAAATGTGGCGACTTCAAATTGCGGCATATTCAACTAACACGTAACAAGTCAAGCCACACGGACGTCAAAACCGCTGCGCGGTTTCGCCGCCGGTGCTTGAAGCGTTACGGAGCCTAATCCATGAGCCAGAATCGATGGTCCAAATGGCGCATGTTCCCCGATCCAAAGAAGGGAGATTTCATCCATGCACCCTTTGGTCCAGGAATTTATGAGCTCCGTCGAAGTGACACTCGCGAGCTTGTTCTGGTAGGCATAGGAAAGAACTGCGCACATCGCACAACTAGCCTCCTTTCAAGACCCTTAGGTGCAGGAACTAGGAATAACTCTGCTAAAGTCAAGTATGTAACAACAAACCTCGCAAAGATCGAGTATAGATGTCTAGCATGTTCTAGCAGGGAACAGGCGCAAAAGATCGAAACAGAGCTACGGAGAAGTAATGACTACATCTATCCAAGCTGAGGTCGGCTCCGTAACAAGTCAAGGCAGCAAGGGCGCTTCGCACCGGGACGCCGTAACCGGCGCCCCAGCTTGAGGCGTTAAGCTTATGATAGAAGAGGTCTACAGACATGAATTTTCATTCATTTCTCTTCATTTCCCTAATATGTATAAATTCCATAGTGCTTTCCGCCGATGAGTACTTCTATTGTGGTTTTTCCAATCTGGATGGCAGTGGCCAAGACTACGCACGCTGGGCTAAGGGCACCGATTTTAATTTTAATGACTCTAAAAATAGGTGGGAATGGGTCTCGGAATATACGTTTCAATACATATACCCCGATGGCCGTTATGAACAAATTTCGCGTGGAGATTTGTTCGACAATCAGCGGGGCTATTGCAACGCCAAAATGGAGGCCATATATAATCAGAAAATGGCGGAGATCAAAGAGAAGTATGGACGATAGTATCGTCAGATTACAAGGCCGGGCACATCGCGCACTTTGTGCGCTGGACTCATTACACTGTGTTCCGCTCGCCCTTGCCGGCGGCGTTATGCTGTCAGCGTGTTGACATACCTAATATAGTATATATACTCTTTAAGATATGTGGTCTATCTACGAACATCGGCGGCTCGAGAGGCAACTCACCAAGACGCCTTTGGAAATACAGAAGCGCTACGAAAAGTGGAAAGATATCGTAGAAATATCGGGGCCTGCTGGGCTAAAGTTAATTCAAGGGTTCCGAGATGAGGCGCTTCGAGGAGAGTGGAAAGGTTTTCGATCCTCTCGACTCAATCAACAGTATCGGGTGATATACCAGATCCAGGGAGATCAGCTAAAAGTTTACGTAGTCGAAGTCACCGCCCACGATTACAGGAGAAAGCCCTAATGAGCGAATTTCGAAGAGCAAAACCCCGTGTCCGTCTATCTTCAGGCGAGTCAGTTCGGATAATGCGCGAGTTACAAGAGCTCAGCCAAAATCAACTTGCAGAAATTGCAGGTATCCCCCAGTCCACAATTTCCGCAATTGAAAGGGAGCGAGTCAATCTTGGTGTAGAGCGCGCAAAAGTGCTTGCAAGAGCCCTAAAGTGCCATCCAGCGGTACTCGTTTTTCCTGGTTGGGATGCTAGTGCCGAGTCCGCAGCATAAGTAAGGCAGCCGGACGGCTTCGCCGCCGGTTCCTTAGTCGTAAACTGCCACAAGACACGGAGAGCATATGCAACTAACTGAGAAACAGTATGGCGTATTAAAAGGAATGATACTCGGAATGTGCACTGCTCTTGGTATTGTAGGTTTTGGCTCTTACCTCAATCCGTTCGGCTATCAGGAGTCTCTCAGCTTAACCGGCAAGCTCAATGTCGTAGCTTTGAGCTGTATAATTCCAGCATTATTTCTAGCCATTGCTGTTGGCCGCTTGGCGAAGCATCGTTTTTTTACCCCCGAAGATATTGATGGCGGAGGCCTGTCTGGTGGCTCAGAAGAGTCCAGGGTACTACAGTCGCTTTTACAGAACACTGTCGAACAGACTCTACTGGCATTACCAGTATATTGGGCCTGGTCAGCGGTCATGCCAGCTACTTTTCTTTCGACAGTCCCGCTCGCTGCCCTGGCTTTTGGGCTAGGTCGCATATTATTTTTCACAGGTTATAAGAAAGGGGCGCCATCAAGAGCCCTCGGCTTTACACTTTCTTTTTATCCGACGGTGATTATGCTCTTCGGAATAATTGGCACTCTACTATGTCGGCAATTCAGCTAACAATGCAATCAAGCGCGACGTGAATTCACCCGATTAAAACAGCATATTAATCCAATGAGTGAGTTGGGCTAACCGGCGCAGGCATCAACCATCAAGGAGAGTGAGGTGCAAAAGCTAACAGGTAGATGTCTTTGTGAGGGTATCGAATATGAAATCACTGGTGAAATAGGCCCGATTTACAATTGTCATTGCTCTCGTTGCCGGCGCTGGCATGGGGCAGCTTTTCGTACCAGGTCAACCGTAAAGAAGAGCCAGTTCAAGTGGCTCAAAGGAGAGGATTTACTATCGAAATTCTATTCCTCGCCTACTACATCAAAAACATTTTGTTCCATTTGCGGCTCTAGCCTAATTAGCCTATACGACGAAGAGCCAGACAAAATTGGTTTTCCTTTGGGTGGCCTGGACCAATCCCCATCCAATACGGTCGAGGGGCATTTCTTTGTTGTTTCAAAATCACCGTGGTATGAAATAATTGATGGGCTGCCACAATACGATGAATTTCCGGGGTCACGTAAAACTGTCAGGTCAACTGAGTAAATGCATAACCATCACATCAAAAAACCCTGCACCTCATTCCGCTCCTTACGCCAGACGGCGCACCTTTCCCGTGAGCGTGTCGTCCTGAAAAATCGTCGTGGATTATAAGAGAATGGACTTACTGGATCAGGAAAGCGTGAGTTGTCCGTATTGTGGTGAATCTATTGAGGTGCTAATAGATATTGAAGATTGTCAGGTGTGTTGTCGTCCCATCATATTTAGTGTTGCGATCGGTTCGGCAGGCCAGTTATCCGTATCGGTTCGCGATGAAAACGAGTAGATACAGGTAAGCCAATAACACGGTTCCTTCACTTTGGTACGTCGAACGCCATGTCTCCCTTAACTCTTTACGCGTACCTATTGTGTCTATTTCCTTTTTCGTTGAGTACGGTGTTGCAGAGGGCGCTCGAGATCTGCAGAGTGTAAGGCAAGAACTCCGTATCAACGTTCGCCCCTTGAGCAAGCCTCCAGGCTAACTAATGAGCGAGGTAAGAGTAAGGGCTCTGACATTTGCTGCAGATTCGCAAAGTCATCAGGTTTTTTTCCAGTCGCGGTGAGCAGGTAGTTATTTGTGCAGTCTCACTGAAAGGGATGTATAGCCATGTACAAAATTTGATCGGAGTCTCTCCGGCTCCCCGACAGCTTCAACGAAACTGAAACGCCTCATGATTTCTTCCCACAACACGCGCAGTTGCATCTCTGCAAGACGATTTCCCATGCAGCGGTGAATGCCAAAACCAAAGGCAAGATGATGCCGTGGATTGCTGCGGTCGATGATGAAGTCATCGGCGCGCTCGATAACAGACTCATCTCTGTTTCCGGAGATATACCACAGCACTACCTTGTCGCCACGTTGAATTTTCTGACCTTGAAAAACGTAATCCCGGGTGGCCGTCCGGCGCATGTGACTCAATGGCGTTTGCCACCGCACAATTTCAGAAACCATAGACGGGATCAAACGGGTATCGGCGCGCAATTTGGCATATTCCTCTGGATACTTGTTCAGCGCGACAACCCCTCCGGTAATCGAATTTCGCGTCGTATCGTTACCACCTACGATAAGTAATAGCAGGGTGCCGAGGTATTCCAGCGGAGAGTTAACGAGGCCCGCAGTATTTGGATCTCGTTGTAACAGTCTAATAAGGTCCATTCCGCCGTCAGTACCTTCGCGTTCGCGCCATATGCGCGTGAACGTTTGCAAGCATTCGTGTAAAGCTGCGGTACGCTCGGCTTGATCCGCGTCGCCACCCGCAATTTCCGGGGACGCTGTCGTCATATCCGACCAATAGGTAAGTTTGTGGCGATCCTCGAAGGGAAACTCAAACAATATGGCAAGCATTTGAGTGGTAAGGTTAATCGATACCCGCTCAACCCAATCGAATGTTTCTCCGACCGGTAGTGCGTCGAGCATCTCTCCAACACGACTCCTTATGAGGGTTTCCATCTCGACCAGATTTTTTGGCGCAACCACCGGCTGAACCGCTTTCCTTTGCACATCGTGGAGCGGCGGATCCATAGCGATAAACGTGGGAATATCTTCCGCACCTTCTTCAAGTTTGAACTCACCAATGGCAATGGTTGGGGAGGATGAGAAGACTTGCCAATTTCGCTCAATTTCAACGATGTCGTCAAACCGGGTGATTGACCAGAAGGGACCAAATGCGCTGTTTTCCTGATAATGCACCGGCGACTGTTGGCGCAGACGCTCAAAATATGGGCGCCACACGTCTTGCTGAAACAACAGTGGGCTTGAGTAATCAATATCTTGAAACGGGCTTGCCCAGGGCTCGGGCAGTTGTGTTGTCTTATTCATAGCTGCTCTCCGCTACATCTGAAATTCGGGTAAGTTAACGACCATGCCATCCAGGGCATCAGTAACCTCTATCTGGCAACTGAGCCGGGAGACCTCAGTCCGATCCGGCCGCATCCCCAGCATGGCTTCCTCCATAGCATCAGCTTCCCCGGTGGCCGCCAGCCAGGTCGCTTCCACAAATACATGGCAGGTTCCACAGGCACAGGCACCGCCGCAATCAGCGTCGATCCCCGTGACTGAGTTGTTAAGCGCGTTTTCCATCAGTGACAACCCACTTTTGGCCTCTATAGTGAATTGCTCGCCGTCGTGAGCAACAAACGTAATTTTCGGCATGATATTCAATCCTCCTGGCCTATCGATCTGGCCCAATTATTGTTTCCAGCTTTGTAGCGAAAAATTCTATCGTTAACCAGATAGTTGATCGAGCAGTGCACTGTTTGTACGAGCTGAACTGCGATTAGCCGTTTTGACATTTTCGAAACATAACGTATTATCACATCTAATGCAAAATAACGTTAGGTTCTTTCGAGATGAAAGTATTGCAATTCCTGAGTCATGGCGAACTACGCTCCCTCCGCGCCCGGTCGGATGCGATTGCCGTATGGCGAATAGTTGCCAACTACGCACTGATCGCGCTTGGTTTTGGTATCTTTATCATATGGCCCAATCCTTTGACTTTCCTGTTAGGCGCGATGATTCAAGGTGGGCGCATCCTCGGCCTCGCGGTGCTGAACCACGATGCTGCGCATATGAGCCTGTTTAAGACACGACGCCTTAACCGCCCTGTTGCGCGCTGGCTGCTTGCCGGACCGAGCCTTGGTGACTACGACGGCTACAAAACAGGGCATTTGAAACATCACAGGTATGCGGGCACCACAGCCGACCCCGATATCCCTTTTGTGCAAGGCTACCCAACCTCGGCCGCGAGCATGCGCCGTAAGTTTACTCGCGATCTGACTGGGCAGACGGGCGTTCGGGATCTGCTCTATCTGATCAAGTCCTCCACATTGAAGAAACGCGTGCCTTTCATGATTTCTCACGCGGTATTGATTGCCTTACTGGCCGCCGCGGGTTCCATCTGGGCCTACAGCCTGTGGTGGGTGGGGTTCATTTTCATTTATCCGGCTGTTATGCGTATTCGTGTGATGGCAGAGCATGGGGCTGTTGCACAGCTCATTGACGATGATCCGCGGTGTAATACACGAACAACACTTGCTAACCCTATAGAGCGCCTGTTCATCGCCCCAAATTTTGTAAATTTCCATTGTGAGCACCATGTACTTGCTGGCATATCCGGTCACAAGTTACCCAAACTTCATCGCCTTTTGCGTGACCGTGGTTTCTACGAAGACCATCCCTATGCGATCGAAAAAGGTTACGTGAACGTTTTGAAACGCTGCATTGGATCTCCTGAAGACCGCCCCGACATCCCAGTTGTGCACGGTGCGGCGTCCTATGCAGAAATGAGCTAAAACTTTGCGCATCACACACATACTCAGCAGGAATCTACAGCATGTTTAAAGCAATTGTAGTAACAGAAGATAACGGTAAATTGACCGCAGAAGTTAAAGAGCTTTCGGACTCAGACCTGCCGAACCGAGAGGTTCTGGTGAAGGTTGATTTCTCGACTCTGAATTACAAGGATGGTCTCGCCCTTACCGGGAGCGCGCCGGTTATCACATCATTTCCTATGGTTCCGGGTATCGATCTAGCAGGCACTGTTCTCGAGAGTGCCGATGCACGATGGAGCGCCAGCGATAAAGTAGTGGTCAATGGATGGGGGCTTTCCGAGCGACACTGGGGCGGATATAGTCAGCGTGCACGGGTTTCCCCCGACTGGTTAGTAAAGCTGCCGGATGCCTTCACCACGCGCCAGGCCATGGCTATCGGCACTGCTGGTTATACTGCCATGCTTTGTGTGTTACGGCTTGAATCACTTGGGGTCGTACCCGATGGCGGCCCCGTTCTTGTCACCGGTGCAAGCGGTGGCGTGGGCAGCATTGCAATAGCGATTTTGAACAAGCTAGGGTATGAAGTGGTCGCTTCAACTGGGCGCATTTCGGAAGCCAAATACCTGAAAGCCCTGGGTGCTGGTGAGATCATTGATCGCAACACACTCAGTGCGAAAAATACAAACCCCATGCAGGAAGAACGCTGGCAAGGCGCCGTCGATACGGTGGGAAGCGAGACTCTGGTTAATGTGCTGGCGGGTATACGTTACGGTGGTGCCGTCGCGGCCACCGGGCTTGCTCAAGGTGTTGACCTGCCAGCTAACTTATTCCCTTTCATTCTGCGAGATATCACCTTGTCGGGTGTCGATAGCGTGATGCAACCCTTTTCTGTACGCGAACAGGCCTGGACGCGCCTCGCCTCGGATCTCGACCTTGAAAAACTCGAAAGCACAACAAATGAAGTTGCGTTATCAGAAGTGCTCGCGCTGGCTCCGAGGATTCTCGCTGGTGAAATACGTGGTCGAACTATTGTTGACGTCAATAGTTAGCGCAGTTGTGCTGCTTTTGTGTGATGGAGCAATGTCCTTATGAGCGATGCGATGCAAATCAAGCTGGCCGGCAAGCGGGTATTGGTCACAGGTGCTGCGCGAGGCATTGGTCGTTCAATAGCCGAGCGCTTGATAGCTTGTGGCGCTAAAGTTGTTGTTAATGACCTTGAGCAAGAACAAGCGTCCCGTACTGCAGCACAGATTGGTGCCAGCGCTGGTATCGGCGCTGATGTTTCAGTAGAACAAGAGGTAAAACGTTTAATCGAGCACGCCACCGAAGCTTTGGGCGGTCTGGATGGGCTGGTCAACAATGCGGGAATGATAGAGCGGGCAGTCGGCCTCAAGCAGCAAACACTTGCCAATTGGCAGCGCGTAATGGATGTGAATTTACAAAGTGTCTTCCTACTATCCAAAGCTGCCGCATCCGCAATGCAGCCAGGCGGTGCCATTGTGAACGTCTCCTCCGTCGCGGGGTTGCGCGCCATACCCGCTGCAAATGCCTACAGTGTGTCCAAGGCGGCTGTCGTCATGATGACTCAAACTATGGCGTGCGAACTGGTTCGCTACAACCTGAGGGTCAATGCGGTAGCGCCGGGGTTTGTAGATACACGGATGTCGCAAGATCTTGTAAATGACGGAAAGGCGGACGTTTCGGCATTGACTAAGGGAACCCCGATGGGTCGACTGGGCCGGCCGGAGGAAATCGCAAACGTCGTTGTATTCTTGCTTTCTGATCTGGCTTCGTTCGTGACGGGCGCGGTGATACCGGTTGACGGAGGTTGGACGGCCTTTGGTGGGATTGGGGATGCGGCATTAAAGCCAGAATCCGTCATTCCGGACGTCGGGTAATCAGGTACTAAAAATTATGAGTACGCCAGATTTAGCTTCCTTCGGATTTGATACCGAATATCAAAGTATTTTCGATAGTGCTTATCGCATCGCTCGCGACAAGCTGTATCCACTATCTGAAAAAATGGATCGGGACGATTGGTTCCCTGACGCGGCGTATCGAGAGCTGCATCAACACGGCCTATTGGGAATCACTGTCCCCGCCCAGTACGGCGGAGCGGAGTTAGATATACTAGCCCAATGTTTCGTGCTCGAAGCAATTTCATATTGGAATCACTCACTCTGTGCAAGCTATATGAGCAGCGAGAATCTCTGCATTAACAATCTGGTCCGCAACTGCTCAGCGGCTCAAAAAGAAGAATATCTCCCGCGTTTCTGCAGAGGCGAAGCGATAGGCGCGTTGGGGCTGACAGAACCCGGCGCCGGTTCGGATGCGCTCGGCAGCATGGCCACTGTTGCCCGGCGCGACGGGGATGAGTATATCCTCAATGGACGTAAGCTATTTATTACCAATGGCCCGGTGGCCGAGGTGTTGTTGGTCTACGCAAAAACCGATAAGACACTTGGACAACGCGGCATTTCTGCATTTATCGTCGAGAAAGGCTTCCCCGGCTTCTCTGTTGCACAAAAGCTCGACAAGATGGGCTGGCGAGGCAGCCCGACAGGCGAGCTGGTGTTAGACGAGTGCCGGGTACCGGCCTGCAATCTGGTTGGTGAAGAAAATAACGGGGTCGGAATCGTGATGAGTGGCCTCGACATAGAGCGCGCAATCGGATGTTTCTATTGTCTGGGTATGGCTCAACGAGCGCTTGATCTGGCTGTCGAATACGCCACTACCCGCAAGCAATTTGGCAAGACCATCGGAGAGTTTCAAATGATCCAGGCAATGCTTGCCGACATGTTTACCGATGTCGAAACCATGCGAGCGCTTAGCTATCAGATCGGTCGCGAAATATTGGAGATCGAAAGCGGCGAGGGCGGGCGTGGAGAGATTCACAAACGAACGGCCGCGGCATTACTGCATGCAGGGCGCGCTAGTATGCGTATTCTGGATCAGGCAGTACAGATACATGGTGGCATGGGTTTTATGAAAGAAACTGAAGTTAATCGCCTCTATCGCAGTGGCAAAGCGATGGAAATCGCTGCGGGCACTAACCAGGTCCGTCAAATAATTATTGCAGGTGCGCTGTTAAGAGAAACGTCGTGAGTGGAGCGTTGTGCGATGTTCGGATCCAAAATTCACCCAGGTGTTTGATGCCCTAAACGAACAGCTTTTAGCATGTACTGCATGCGCGGAAAGTGGACTGCCATACTGCCAAGCTCGCTACCTGTTTCTCTTCGCAGGGTTACATGATTGCGTCCTAAATAAACCAACTCGCCTTGAACAGGGTCTGAGCCGTAGTCGAGTGGTTGCACCGTTACCTGGCTGCCCAGGGGAGGGGCAACACTATCGATGATCGATTCGCGTAGCGGCGCTGGTTCCGCGCTTTTTGCGATCTTGATGGCTTCCTCGGCGGAGAATTCATTCACAATTCCATGGCCAAGTTGTTCAACTCGTTTCATCCAGGGCAAAATCGCAGGATATGGTTCGATCAGGCTAAGCGCATTTATTTTCATAACGCCAAGAAACCAAATGCCGTGATAGACCGCCAGGTCGGCTAGACTGACCTCGTCGCCCAGCATGTACGCCTGTGTTCGCGATAGCACATCCTGGACCCACTCAAACTGAATCAGCATTTCCGGTAGGTTACGATGTGCTGCTTTTTTAACTCGCTCCAAGTCTGGGGGTTTGTTGCCGCGCATTGCTGCTCTGTCGGAGTGCAGTGATTTGTCGACATGATCGGCATTTATTCCAGTGATGTAGCGTGCCCCGGGCCAAAAAAACTGGTCTTCTGCCCAGGTCATAATGGCGTTTGACATCCCTGGCGAGTATTTTCCATAGACGCTGGGGTGCGGATATCGCTCTTCGAGGATTTGTACTATCAAGCGTGTATCACAATAGATATCGGCTCCAATCTGCAGGGCCGGAGTTCGCCTGTTTCCACCAGTGAGTGGTGTGAAGCTTGGTTTCGGCATAACTTCAGGAATAATGACCGAGTTCCATTCAAGGTTTTTCAGACCGAAAATCAGCCGAATTTTTTCAGAAAATGGTGATATCCCGTAATGATGTAGTATCAGTTTTTCGGACATAATTGGACAATTTACCGTTTCATGGGAGTTTCTATCGGCGCGGGTAAAGTTTTCCTCTGCTGGAATCGCTAGCCCTTCCCTGTCGGGGAGCCTAAGCTAGGAAAACTTGAGCTATTCATTGTGTAGTATATCACTTAACATGTCACTTTATGTCAAATAACGTTATATATGTCAAATGAAAAATAGAGCACCAGATTCTTTTCAGGCGGCACTGAAGACACCTATGTCGGCCAAGCAGCTCGTACTTTCACTCTTTGGCGCGCTGGATGATGCGACACTACCGATCTCAAAGTTGATCGTCGGGGCAGGTGTATTTGGGATCGAGGAGTCGGCGGTCAGGATGGCCGCCAATCGCCTGGTTAACGACGGGGTACTGTCTTCCCTGGAGCGCGGGTGGTATGGCATCAGCGATCAAGGCGAGACACTTTACGAGGCCTCACGCGCCTGGCAAATACAAAATGAGCGACTGGGGGACTGGACAGGAGAGTGGGTTGTCGTGCATGTAGCCCATCTTGGCAGAAGTGATAGACAAGCGCTGCGGCGGCGCAATCGCGCCTTTATGCTTTGCGGTTTTGCAGAGCTTGAAACTGGACTCTGGGTGCGACCCAGCAATTTGACGCTCTCTACCGTGGCCCTGAGGGATGAATTGGTAAAGCTGGGGCTTGGCGATGGCTCGGTTGTATTCCGAGCTGTAGAGCTCATCCATCAGCAATCTGACGACTTTCCAGCCCTTTGGGACAGGAATGCGCTCGAAACCAGTTATCACTCTGCTCTTGCTGCAATGGCGGAGAGCGAGTCGACACTTGAGTCGAGGCCACTAGAAGCCGCCGCCCGTGAGGTACACGAGATCGGGTCCTCTGTTGTAAGTGTACTTACCCATGATCCGCTATTACCTGAACCCTTCGTAGATACCTCCCTTCGCCGAAAGGTTTACGACGCGATGCTTTCCTACGACGCCCTTGGAAAATCTATCTGGGAGGAGCTCTTCGCTGAAACCGCAGAATGGCAAGAAGATTCCTCAACTGCCACATGAGCTTTTAGCGAGAAAAGGAAAGCGAGCGCGCACTATGATGACAGGCGAAGTATTGGGGGCAGGCCGCTGTTCGCAACCCTCCGGCCTCTTTGAGCGCGACGCTTTATGCCCTGTTTGCTGAAAAAACCCTGCACCTCGTTCCGCTCCTTACGCCAGACGGCGCACCTTTCCCGTGAGCGTGGTGTCCTGAAAAATCGCCGTGGATTATAAGAGAATGGACTTACTGGATCAGGAAAACGTGAGTTGTCCGTATTGTGGTGAATCTATTGAGGTGCTAATAGATATTGAAGACGCGGGCCAGGAGCATATTGAAGATTGTCAGGTGTGTTGTCGGCCCATCATATTTAATGTTGCGATTGGTTCGGCGGGCCAGTTATCCGTATCAGTTCACGACGAAAACGAGTAGATACAGGTAAGACAATAACTCGGTTCTTTCACTTTGGTACGCAGGGCGCCGAATCCTGCGCGCCGGCTGATGGAAGTGTTATGCGGTTTTATGAACAGTCCTTTCCCGTAATAGTCGCAACAATGGGGGGAGCCCTCTGGGACATTAAAGAGCAAATATTGTGGCCATAATCTACAATGGTGTACGAGGCTTATCCCCGGAGTCGTTCATCTTTTAAGAAACAGGAAGGTCATCATCCGCATATGCATACTATAGCCCGTGGCAAGGAAGCGCAGGCTGGTGCTAAGTACAGTTTCTTCAAAGGAGCCGGTTAGTTCAATGTTAAGTGTCTTACGATGAAGCTTGACCAGAAACTCGTGGATGCGGCGGTGTTGCAAGCCCTTAGCCGTTTTCCTTCGGGCTACGCTGGCGCGGCGGCTGTTTATACCGAAGACAGCCAAATCCTTACCAGTGTTTGCTTTGACACTCACAACGAAATAGCCAATCTGTGCCATGAAACCGGCGCCTATTGTGAGGCCAACCGGCTGAATCTAAAAGTAACTGCTACTGTTTGCGTTTCTCGAGCATCACCAGAAGATCCGTTTCTAATACTCACGCCATGTGGTCTCTGTCAGGAGCGGCTGGCGTTGTGGGGTATGTCTGTTGAGGTAGCTGTTCCTGATCCAGATAGTGACAAGCGCTGGCAGGCAAAAACGCTTGGGCAAATTCAGCCCTACTATTGGGGTAACATTGTTGATGAAATCGACACTTAACAAGGCGCCGAGGATTAGGCCAGCCCAGTAAGCTCATGGGGCCGCTAGAATAACGTATACAATCAATAATATTTTCTAAATGAGCTATTCAGGCGATCAACCCGTTAGAGGTCCTTTAGTGAAGAAGACGTATTTGGCGGTTTTCGTTGTGTCCTTCCAGCTAGCTGGTTGCGTCTCGTCGGACACTGAAAAGCTCGAAAGAAAGGGTGCTGTAGGTTCAGACAAAGATCAATATGGGTGTATTGGCTCGGCGGGGTATTCCTGGTGCGCGCGCTCAGAGCGTTGTGAGCGTCCCTGGGAGCTTGCGGGGCGAGCTGGCTTCCCGAATACACAAGAAGACTTCGTAAAGTATTGTTTTGAATAGAAAAAATGGGATATTTTCGTTCGCCCCCTGTAGTCGCCCCCAGCCTACTGAGCTTGTAAGGCCATGAACCCAATAATTAATGAAGCCATCGAGCTGCGGCGCGCAGGCCAATTCTCCGGGTCTCGCGCTTTATTGCGTCAGATCCTGAATGACCCGGACGTGTCGTCAGTGGCGCATCTGCATATGGCCTGGTCATACGACAACGAAGGCCTGGAACTTGAGGCAGTTCCTCACTATGAATTATCACTGAGCGGTCAGTTGTTAGAGCCAGATCATTTTGAAGCGCTGTTTGGGCTTGCCAGCACGCTTCGCAGCCTGGGTCGCTATGGTGAAGCATTGAGATACTTCGATGAATTGGTCGTCAAATATCCGGATTCCAAAGCCGTTTTACCCTTCTACGCGATGTGTTTGTATAATCAGGGCCAGTACAAACGAGGCATGGAGCTCTTGCTCACGCTGTTGGCGGACACTGTAGAATTGCCGGAAATAGTCGAATATGAGAGGGCAATTCGCTCTTATGCGGCGGACTTAGACCGTAAATGGTGAGTTTATAGTGTAAAATGTGAGCATTGTCAGGGAATTCAGAGAAATTGAGTCGATGACAGATGTCTGTAAGAATAATCCCGGCCATCGGGTCGTTGATAACAAATTGTTGCAGCGGACAGTGGTCCGTTACCATTTTTTTCTAGCGCAAAAAATGCGCGCCGCCTCAAATGCAGCTGAACTCAGGCGTTAACCTTCTAGGAACTACTTTTTAATGCTGGATAAAATTAATATCATACGAAACTACCTGAACGAGGTTAAGACTCGCTGTACTTACAATGCGGCAGCTAAAGCGCTGGGTATTAAACCTACCGAATTTAAGAAGCTACTGGGTGATCGTACGCAGGAAAATTCCTGGTTTGTAAACACCGGTGCCGGAGAACCTGTAGGGTACGCAGATGAAGAAAAGCATCCTGAGCTTTATCGGACGAAACGAATCATTACATCCGCAGATGTTTTAACCAGAAATCTGGATCTGTGAAACAGGCCCACAAGTCCAGTTAGAGTGAGTGTGTGTCCGTTTTTTTGGTCAAAATCGCAGCCTGAGTAAAGCTCTCGATATAGTGTATTCATTGAGCCGACAACTTGCTGGTAGATATCTTTCTTGTCGTTGTTCCTTCTATTAGGCCACAAGCAGTATCGCACTCTTTCTTTCCAGAAGTGCTTCTGCTGCTGGGCACGGCCATAGGCTCATATTTCTATATATTCGAACAAAACAGGTTTTTTTACAGTCATTTACAATAGCTACACTGGTTCTGGGCAAAAAACGGTAATTTGTATGGTGTCACAGTCAAAGCTGAAACAAATCCTGGGGCTTATGGGTTGGCTATTTATAAGCTTTGCCGCTTCCGCTGTGGGAGCCGTGGCGTCAATCCAGGCCAGGTCATTCTACGGCCAACTAGCCCAGCCTTCCTGGGCTCCACCGCCTTCGCTTTTCGGGCCAGTTTGGACCGTGCTGTACGCCTTGATGGCTATTGCCGCATGGCTGGTATGGCGCGACGGAGGGTTCCGTGCCAATCGTATCGCGCTGTCGTTTTTTCTGGGCCAACTGCTGTTGAACGCCCTGTGGAGCTGGCTCTTCTTTGCCTGGCACCTCGGTGCGCTGGCATTTGCAGACATCGTGTTTCTTTGGGTTCTTATTGTTGCTACCCTCGTCTCCTTCTGGCGCGTGCGTCCACTCGCGGGCGCTCTGCTCATTCCGTACTTATTTTGGGTCAGTTTTGCATCTGCCCTCAATTATTTCTTATGGCAGCACAATCCCCAGGTACTAGGTTAGTGTTATGTCGCTGATTAGCGACATTAATCGGCTTAGGCATTGACCCGACAAATATGGTATATATGTACGTTTTGCGCTATATGGTCAATTTCCATATATCTGGATTCCCACGGGAGAACCCGTTCATATGCTGAATCTGCCGCACAACAGGCTACAGGCTGTTGGATACTGCGCACTGCAGCTTAAAGCTTCTGGTGTCATTATTTAGAATTTCCGCTTTATATTCGAACTGGTGAATTCGAATATAATTTTCATTGTTCACCAACTATCATGAGTAAAGAAAATGAGTAAAGGTACTGTTAAATGGTTCAACGCCGATAAAGGTTTCGGTTTTATTACGCCTGAAGACGGCGGTAAAGATTTGTTTGTTCATCATTCAGAAATTCAAGCAGGAGGAGGATACGCAACATTGAATGATGGTCAGGCCGTTGAATTTGAAGTTGGCCAAGGTCAAAAAGGTCCATGTGCAAATAAAGTGGTTCCTATCTAGGCTGTAACACATACCAAACAAAAGCAGCGGCCGGCTTCGTCGTCCGCTGCTTTTTTACGTTTAGCCGACGATGCCTGATTTTCGGTGCCTGGTGATGAAACTTACCGGGTAGTGTGAAGCAGCTCCACAATCTCATCGTATTCGGCGTAACTCAGGCACAGAGCAGAGCAGATGCGCTGTCTCGGTGTGCCCAGTTTCCGCAGGCATTTGAATAGCCCCGTATCAAGTCTCGCAAGCAGCACCGGGTTAATAGCCGATTGGCCACTAGCTGTTACTGCTGCTTTAAATGCGCCAGGTTCGGCTTTGCCGTAAACCCCCGTGGCATTGGAATGTTGTTGTTGCATGACAACCCCGCTCTGGTAAATGCTTGTCTGCCGTTCTGTGTGTATAAAGCCTCAGCCTGCTTCAAGCATAGATGCTGCCGGGCGCTTATTGAATATGCTTGGAGGGCAGGGACGTCGACTGGTTCACAATAAAGGTAATTTTTCTCGTGATTTCCGGGTAGAGGGGGTCTGGAAGCTTGATTTCATATCTCAAGGACGATGAGTGGGCGGTCTGCGGTCGATAAATTTAGACACCTCACCTCTGCTAGTTGGCTCTGCGCGCCCCTGTGCTACTCTGCCATCACACCAGAATAAAAACCCTCCGCTGCGGGAAACTCTAATGCCAAGCGAGCTCACTCCAAAGGGTGCCGATTTAAGCGCACGCGTCACCGGCTACGGCCTGTTTATGTTGACCCTGGTTTACGCCTTCAATTTTGTAGACCGCCAGATCCTGGTGATTCTGCAGGAGCCAATCAAGCTAGAAATGGGCCTCTCAGACGCCCAACTGGGCCTGTTAAGTGGCTTTTCCTTTGCCCTGGTGTATATCACAGCGGGAATACCCATTGCCTATTGGGCAGACCGCAGCAACCGGCGCAATATTATTGCTGCAGCGCTCACTGTATGGAGTGGGATGACTGCGCTTTCCGGGCTGGCTCAAAATTACACACAGCTATTGCTCGCAAGAATCGGGGTGGGCATCGGTGAGGCGGGAGGCAGTCCGCCTGCACACTCCATGATCAGCGACTACTACCCCCCACACAAGCGCGGCACAGCCCTTGCCATCTATTCCACTGGCGTGCACCTGGGCATTCTCCTGGGGTTTGTCATTGGCGGGCTGGTCAGCCAGGCGTTTGGCTGGCGGGTGGCGTTTATGGCGGTGGGTATTCCCGGGGTACTGTTTGCGCTTGTATTCGTGCTGACGGTGAAGGAGCCACAGCGCGGTCGCTGGGAGAGTGATGCAGAGGCGGCCTATAAGCCCACCATGCGTGAGACTATCAAAGTACTGTCGTCTTTCAGCTCATTCTGGCTGCTGGCGGGAGGTTGCGGTTTGGCTGCCTTCGTCGGCTATGGCAATGGTAACTTTGCGCCTTCCTTCCTGATGCGCAATCACGGCTTTACCGTGGGTGAGGTGGGTATCGTGCTGGCCATTTTTGGTGGTGGCGGCGGCCTGATCGGCACTTTTCTCGGCGGTTTTCTGGCAGATCGATTCGGGGTGAAGGACAAGCGCTGGTATCTGTGGTTGCCCGCGATGGCAAGCACCCTGGCGTTGCCACTGGGGTTTCCCTATCTGCTGCTGGAAAACACGGTTGCGGTTATTGGCTTTATGTTTTTGACCACGATCATGATCAATACCTACCTGGGGCCCTGTCTGGCGATTTCCCACACACTGGTTCCCCCCGCCATGCGGGCGTTGACCTCGGCGGTTCTGTTCCTGGTGCTAAACCTGATAGGCCTCGGCCTGGGCCCCCTGACAGTCGGCCTGCTAAGCGATTTCTATGCGGGGTATTTCGGTGCCGATAACCTGCGCTACGCCATGTTGACTGTAGGGATGCTGGGGGCACCGGCAATTCTGCTGTTTTTTATGGCCGCGAAGCGCCTGCCAGCAGATCTGGCAAGGCGAGCTACCCAGCAACGCTGAGCCAACTTTAATGGTGGGTATGTGTAAAGCCTGCGATCAGGGTGTTGCCGTCTTGCGCAGGCTGAGTACAACCACGGTCAACGCCGGCAGCATGGTCAGTGTGACCAGGGCCGCGCCGATAATGCCAAACATCACGATAGCACCCACACCCCGATACAGCTCGGTGCCTGCGCCGGGAATCAAAACCAGCGGCGCAAGGCCGCACAGGGTGGTGATGGTGGACATGGCAATAGGGCGCAGGCGAGCAGCCACGGCTTCGTTTACGGCATCCAGCGGTGTCATCCGCTGCTCGTCCATATTCTGCACCGCCCGGTGAACAATCAGTATGGGGTTGTTAACCACTGTTCCCATCAGGATCAGAAAACCCAGCATGGAGATCATGTCGAAGGGCTGAACAATTGCGTTGAGCCCGATCAGGGGTAGCAGGCCTCCCACGCCATTGAGAATCCATAGCCCGACGATGCCACCGGCTATGCCCAGGGGTATGGAGGTCATGATAAGCAGCGGATATCCCCAGTGGTTGAAGATGGCTACCATCAGCAGGTAGATAATCAGCAGTGCTACCAGGTAATTCCCCAACAGCGATTCTCGCGTGGCGTCCAGCTGGTCTGCAGCACCGGAGATCGCCACTTTAACATCCGCAGGTATCTGGCCCTGGTCGCGCAGGTAGCCCACAACCTCTGTTTGCACCCGCGCCACACCGGTCTCCAGTGGGATACTGCGCGGCGGTATTATATTGAGCGTTACTGTGCGCCTGCCGTTTACCCGCCGCACCATACTGCTGCTGACAGTCTCCTCGATGTCGGCTACCACTCCCAGCGGAAGCACCTCCCCTGTGGGCGTAAACAGCGGCAACTGGGCCAGGGTGTCCAGGGTGGCATTCTGGCCTACATCGCTATACAGATAGATGTCGATTTTGTCGTCTTCCAGAAAGAATTCATCCACAAAGCTGCCATCGGTGAGCGCGGCCACGGTGAAGCCCAGGCTTTCAGCTGTCATGCCCAGCTCCGCCGCACGCTCCCATCGCGGATGCACCTCGACCATGGGCTGCGCCAGGCTGAGTGAACTGGGCTGACTCTGGATGCGGGGGTTGTCGAAAACCTCCCCGGCGCGCCGGTAGGCGGCCAGCGCCACATCGTAAATGGTGGCAAGGTCGGGCCCGGCGATATCCAGGTTGATGCTGCGGGTTCCGCCATCGTTGCTACTAATGATCGAGCCGCGCGCGGCGAATGCGCGCATGCCGGGATACTCCCGGTATTTGCGGGTGAGGGCATCCATTAGTGCGTCTATATCGCCCGGCCGCAGGGGTTCAGAAATGATTCGAATCCGCGTGGCATCCAGGTAGAGGTTCAGGTAGCGAATAGGCGGTACGTCGGTTTTGCCGCTGTCAAAATCTGTGGGATCAGCATCCACATGGGCCAGAAACCAGGTATCAATCTCAGCGCCCAGTTTCTCCATGGCCTCAAGGTTGTAGCCCGGCGGGGCGTTCATAACGGCGAAAACCTTGGGCTCCTCGCCTTCTGGCAGGTATTCCGCAGCGGGTGTCAGCAGCCAGATAATCGCCACGCTCAGCAGCGCGGTTACGCCAATACACGTATACCGGCGCGCAGGTGTGGCGATGACGGCGCGTGCGAAGCCTAGTGTATTTTCCCGAATGCCGTGAGATCCCTCCCCTGGCGGGGGGGCCGCACTGTCGGCGGCTCTGCTTGCGCCGGCAAAGTCCAGCCTCGCCGCAGCGGCGGGAACAATTGAGATGGCCGCCAGCATCGATGCGAGAATCGCGGCGGATATCGCGATGGCTACATCGGAGTAGAGCTGGCCCGCTTCCTGCGCGACGAAGGCAACGGGAATAAATACCAGGATAGTGGTCATGGTGGAAGCAAATACCGCTGGCCATACCTGCTTCACGCCATTGAGTGCGGCAGTGAATCTGTCGGCCCCGCGCCGGCGCTCCAGCTCGATGCTCTCCAGCACCACGATACTGTTATCCAGCGTCATACCGATGGCAAAGGCAATGCCGGCGAGCGAGATTACGTTGATAGTCCTGCCTGCAATCAACAGGCCGAGAAACGCGACGATGATGCAGATGGGTATGCCGATCACGCCGATAAAGGTGGCCTTGAGCGACCGCAGGAACAAGTACATGACAGCCGTTGCGAGCAGTGCGCCCAGTATCAGGTTCTGCCAGACATTGCGCACCGACGCCTCGACGTAGGTTACGTCATCTGCAACCGCTTTGATCTCCATCCCGGCAGGCTGCAGTAGTTCACGGTTCACGGCGGCCACCTCGTCGAGCATCAGTCGCTTGATATCAATAACATTGGACCCCGGCTCGCGCCGTACCATAATAAAAATATTGGGAGAGCCATTGAAGCGGGAGAGCGCCTGCTGCTCAAAGTGGCTGAGCCTTACATCGGCCACGTCTGATAGGCGAATCACGGTGTCACCCCGTCGTGCCAGGATCAGCTCCTGTACGTCATCGATTTTGTCGAAGCGCCCGATGGTGCGCAGCAGGTATTGCCGCTTGCCGGAGTCGATGGTGCCACCGGAGCGGTCGATGTTGCGGCTGCGGATAGCCGCGCGAATATCCAGCAGTGAAAGCCCGCGTTGGGCCAGCCGGGCAGGGTCCACCAGTATTTGCACCTGGCGTTCAGAGCCACCGAAAATAATAATCTCCGAGACCCCCGGCACCCCCGCCAGGCGTGGTTTCACGTTATCTTCGAAAAAGTCCTGTGTCATGTTCATGTCGAGTTGCCGCGGGTTACCCGGCAGGGCAACCGCGCTGAAAAACATGAATGCATTGCCGGAAAAGGAATTGGCGTAGATTCTTGGCTCGTCGACATTTTCGGGGTAGGAGGGCACCTGGCTGAGGGCGTTGTTTACCCTGATCATCATGTCGGTTACATCGGTGCCGAATGGGAATTCGAGTTCTATCTCGGCGGATCCGCTGCGAGCGGTAGCGGTGATACGCGACAGGTTTGGCAGGTTGCGCAAGTAATCTTCCTGCTCGATGAGTATCTCTTTCTCCACGTCCTGAGGCGTGGTACCCGGCCAGCTTGTGCGCACACTGATAGTGCGCACATCCAGGTCTGGAATCATTTGCACCGGGATTCGCAGCGCAGCCACAATTCCCAACACGCAGACGATCAGCACGATTACTGTCAGTGGGGTGCCGTTCCGGATGATGCGTTCGAACATGGGTTTACTCTTTTGCTTTTGCCGCTGGGAGAGCGACGCGCTGGCCATTCTGCAGTGTCTCGTTGCCTGTGGTCACCACCATCGCGCCGGCAGCCAGGCCGTCTCGAATTTCTACCAGGGAATCGAACGCCAGGCCCATGGACACCGGTTGTTCGCGAGCAGTTGGGCCGCCCTCGCCGGAATCGATAACCCACACCACCACACGGCCATCGGGAAAGCGAATAATGGCATCGCGCGGCACGACCAGCCCACGGCGGCCAGTGGCAAGTTTCAGAGAGGCCCGCACGGACATGCCTGGCAACATTTTCTGTGCGGGGTTTTGGGCCAGTACTCGCAGCAGAAAGGTCCTGGCGCCGGGGTCTGTCACCGGTACGACAGTCGCTACCCGGCCGGGATAGGACTGGCCGGGATTGGCGTTCAGGCTGAACGTCACTGGGGTATCCGTGCGAATTTCCGCCAGATAATCTTCTGATACGGGAAAATCGAGGCGCACATCATCCACGGCAACAAGATCAAACACGGCTTGCCCTGGATTGATCCATTCTCCTGTCTCGGTGAGCTTGGAACTCACCACGCCGGCGAAGGGCGCCCGCAATTGGTGGCGCTGCAAAATGCCTTGCCGATAACCGGCATCCGCCTCGGCCTGGTGCAGGGCAGCTTGATCGCTGGCAACTTCGGCCTCAATATCCCGCACCACGCTTTCGGCAATGCTGCGCTGGGGTATTAAACGCTGCGCTTCCTCCAGCCTGCGCCGGGCATCCTTGAGGGCAGAACCCACCTGCTCGACCTGTGCTTTCGCACTGTCCAGTTGCAGTTGCGCCAGTTCCGGGTCGAGTTCCAGTAACAAATCACCGGCTTTCACCTTGCTGCCGGCGTCCACATACATGGCGGTAACCAGCCCGCTGGTCGCCACTGAGAGGCGAGCGGCCTGGGCCGCGGTCACCGTTCCGGTCAGGTTCAGCACGCGTTGAATGTCCTGTTCCCGGGTGATAGCAGTAGTCACGGCTGCCGCCTTCTCTTCCTGTGCCGAAAGTAAGAGGGTGTGGGAGCTGCCGAGCACTGCTGTGAGCAGTAGTGCGAAATGCCGAATTTTGCTAGCCATGTGTCGTCTCGGTTCCCTATTCCTCCCACCAGGGGTAAAAAGAAGGCATATCGGAGGATGTGGTGTCAGTAAACTCCGGTGCGCGTTTTTCCAGGAAAGAGGCGACGCCTTCCTTACCGCTTTTCTGACTGGCGTAGAAAATAGCCAGTGAATCCACCCGGTGTGCCTCGACCGGGTGTGACTGGGCGGCATTGCGGTACATCATCTGGCGCGTCAGCGCGATAGCGACCGGGCTGTGCTGGGCAATACGGCCGGCGATGCGGTAGGCCTCTTCCAGCAATTTGTCGGCGGGCAACACCGCTTTCACAAAACCGCCAGCCAGGGCTTCTTCCGGTTTCAGGATGTCCCCGGTATAGCACCACTCCAGGGCCAGTGACATGCCCACTATGCGAGGCAGGAACCAGGTTGAACAGGCCTCCGGGGTGATACCGATTTTGTTGAATACAAAACCAATGCGTGCGTGTTCCGATGCGAGACGAATATCCATGGCACAAGTCATCGTGGCGCCTATACCCACGGCTGCGCCATTGATTGCAGCGATGATCGGTTTCTTGCAGTCATACATTGCCAGGGTCACCCGGCCGCCGGTGTCGCGTACGCTGGCGATCATCTGCGGGTCGTCCAGGCGAGTGTGCATGTCGTCCATCGTGGGTTCGAGGTCTTCGTCCAGCCCGAACACATTACCGGCGCTTGTCAGGTCCATACCAGCGCAAAAAGCCCGGCCCTCCCCGGTGACCACAATGGCCCGTACTTCGTCATCATCGCTGGCGCGATTGATAGCTTCGATTAACTCGTTGGCCATCTCGACGGTAAAGGAATTGAGGTGTTCCGGGCGGTTCAGCGTGAGCGTAAGAATATTATCGGCTACTTCGTAGCGCAGGGAATTGTAAGCCATAGCAGGTTCCAGTGGTTTAGCGAGTTGTCGAATGCTGCAGGGGTTCGCCCCGCACGGCCGGATACTATAGCCGGTTGGCGGCGTTTATTGAATTTGTGCGAGCTTTTTGGCCAGCCAGTACCGAACTACTGCATTTGGATTCAAACCCATATGACTGCCCATCACCTCGATATTGTGTACTTTGGCGTGGTTGCCGTCCTTGCAGGATGCGCGCCAGGGCACTTTCGAAACAGGGGACTGTCGAAACATTGTGGCGTTTACTTTTCTTTACATAGAGTAAACCCCTGTCCGGGGAAATTTGTGTCCGGGCATGGTAGCCTTTATGACTGTATGAATTATGGCCACGACGGTGGCTGGAGGAACCATCATGAGACCCTGTCTGGGCTTGATACCCATTGTGGCGCTGCTGGCTGCCTGTACTACCACCGATGAAATCATCATCGACAAACAGGGCGTGGACATGTCCCGCTACGATCAGGATCTGGCGGAGTGCCGCAGTTACGCCACCGAGGTACAAACCGGCAAGAAGGTCGCCAAGGGCGCCGCCTCCGGAGCCGTACTTGGTGGCCTGATCGGGGCGGTTACCGGTAATGCCGGCCAGGCAGCCGGGGTTGGCGCCATCGGCGGTGGGGCCAAGGGCGCCAGCCAGGGCGAGCAGGATGAGGTCCAGGTGGTAAAACGCTGCCTGCGCGGTCGCGGCTATAAGGTGCTGAACTAGCCCTAGTTGAACAACTTGTCCAGCAGCTTGCCAGCATTCTTCTTAATTTGGCGCTGGGCTTCGTTTTTGGTCATATCCTCGAGAATTTCCTGTGTGTCCACCTTGCACCAGTCGGATGGTTCGCCGTTGGCATTGCCCTTGCAATCAACGGGCCAATCGATTGCTGTAAGCCGCTTGCTTACCCGGCAGGCCCTGTCCACAGTTTCCAACTCGGGTGAAAGGCTGGCTTTGAACGTCACATCGAAGTCACTGCTGAGCAAATTGTAGTCGCCGTTTCCTTTCAGGGTAATATGCGCCAGTTCTGCCTTAAGTGGCTGCAGTTTCGCCAGACCATCAGCCAATTGTATGTCCGCGCCCAGGGTGGTGAAACTTGTGCTGGTCGGGAACGTCGCGGTCAGGGCTTCCTGGTTGGTCAGGGCCACAGCCTGGCAGAGCATATTCTCGATGCCGATGTTTTGCAGCACCATTGCCTCGGTGGTCAGCTTGATGGGCCCTGTGAGTGCGCCCAATAGTTCATTTTGGGTGCGCCCCCGGCTCGACAACTTCCAGTCCAGACTTGCGACTCCTGTCGCTACAGGGTCCACTTGCGTCGCCGCCAGTGCTTGCGCAATATCCAGACCAGTAAGTTGGCCGCTTGTGTTGAGGGTGGCAGTGTTGTGTTTGCCGTTAAGCGTCGCCTTCAGCGCCAGCTGGCCACCATGCACCTCACCGGTGAGTGATTTAATGCGAATCACGCCATCCACTGCCCGCAATTCGACTTGCAGCGCGTTGATGGTATGGGCGTCCAATACCACTTTGTCGATGGTGAGCGCCGCGCGAGTATCTATGGCGCGCAGTGCTTCCAGTGGCAGAGGATCATCGCCCCCGGTGGCTTCAGGCCCGGGTGCGGCCGCGGCCTCTGGCCCGGCGATAGCCAGCAGCGCCGGATCCAAAAGGTTGAAGTGTAGAGCCGTATCGATAAGAGGGCTTTCAAAAGAGGCATAACGCACTGTGCCCTCGCCTTTCGCATCGCCCATTTGCAGCGCCAGTTGTAACTCGGCGACCTGCCCGCTGATATCAACTTTCCCTTCGGTTTTCAGTGTCATGGCGCTTGCGGTTACACCGGAGACTGTTATTTCCATCTTATCCAGCAGCGCAAGCTGCTGCTCTTCGTCGAACCGCAGGCTACCGTCCAGTTCCACTACCACCGGCTGTTTTCCGGCGATCTGGATTTTCGCCTGCAGGTTTATCGGGCGAGCCTCCAGGTTGAGGTCCTGCGCTGCAAAGCGTTCAATCTCAATAATAGTGGGGGGCACGTCATCTGCGCTCAGCAGTTCCACTTGTGAATTGGTAACCTCCAGCACTTTGACATTCAAGGCCAGTGGTAATGCCAACGCATTTCCGGACGCTGCCGCCCCTGCCTCTGCCTGCAATAGGCGACGTTTTTTGTAGTACGCGTCCAGTTGCTCGTCGGTCATTTCACTGGTGTTTACAGTAGGCTCTTTTGGGCTGGCTGGTATCCGGCTGTTCAAACCATCCAGGCGCAGCGCCTGTATTTCGACCTGCCCGGAGAGCAGGGGCATCAAGCGCAGGCCAAGCTCCAGCGAACGGACCCGCAAACCGGGTTCGCTTTCCTCCGGCAGGGTGAGGCTCACCTCTTCCAGCGAGATGCCAATCCGCGGAAAGAGCGACAAGTCCACAGGGCCTGCCACCACGAGTGTGGCACCGGTTTTTTCCTTGACTGTGGCGGTTGCCAGTTCGAGGATCTTGTCCTTGTCGAGGAACAGTGGCAACAGCAACACCAGCAGAATCACCAGGGCTATCGGTGCAACAATTAGCAGGGTTTTGTTACGGGTCATACGAAATCCTCTTTATCGGGCCTTTAGGCCGTCTTGTAGGCGAGCGCCACTTCTTCGGCGATGATGGTCACCCCGCGGCGTACTGCCTCGGAGTTTTGGGCGTAGGATACCCGCAGGCACTCGTGCTTGTGAGGCCAGTCCTCTTCAATCCCTACAAAAAAGTTTTGGCCGGGCACCACCAGTGCACCGCGCTGCTTAATGCGCTGGTAGAGTTCCTGGCTGGTGATTGGCAGTCCCTCAAACCACAACCACAGGAAGATGGCTCCCTCGGGTTTGTGTATATGGTAGGGCAGGTCGCCCAGTTCTTCACGGAACCATTGCACCGTTTGTTGTGAACGCTCGCGGTAATACGGCGTTATATAGTCGCGGCTGAGGGAGAGGATCTCGCCACTTTTGAACAAGGCACTGGCCAGTGCCGGACCAAGGCTTCCGGAGGCGAGACTGACAATGGTATTGGCATTGGTGAAAGCGCGAATGATGTCTTCCCGGGCGACCACAATACCTGTGCGTGCACCCGGCAGCCCCAGCTTCGACAGGCTGAGGCTCAGAATGGTGTTGTCGTTCCACTGTGGCTGCGCCTCGGTAAACAGTATCCCCGGGAAGGGCAGCCCATAGGCGCCGTCGATAATCAGCGGGATGTCCCGGGCGCGGGCGATGCTGTCCAGGTGGTTCATCTCCTCATCGGTGAGCACATTGCCTGTCGGATTGGTTGGGCGCGACACGCACAGGGCTCCGATATCCTCGACTTTTTCCAGGTGAGAAAAATCCACGTGGTATTTGAACAGGTGATCCCCCAGTAGCTCGATACTTGGGCGGGTGGCGGTGAAGAAGTTCTCCGACAGGCCGATATCGCCATAACCTATGTATTCCGGCGCCAGGGGCAGGTGGATTGAGCGGCGCCCGCCGTCGGGCATAAGCCCGGCGAACATGTTGTACAGCACAAAAAAAGCCGACTGGCTGCCGTTGCTGACGGAGATATTTGCCGCACTGAGCTCCCAGCCGAACTGGCGGTTGAGGAAACTGGCTAGCTGGTGTCGAAAGTCCCGGTCTCCCTGCGGAGACTGATATACACCGAACAGCCTGTGGCGCTGAGCGGAGTCGGCGAGAATGGCCTCCAGGCGCTGCTGAAATACCGCTTCGACTTCCGGTAGTCGAGCGGGATTACCGCCGCCCATGAAGATCATGTCGGGATTGTCGCTAAGGGCACTGCTGAGATCGTCCATTAACTCGACAATGCCGGACTCACCGGTGAATTTGCTACCGAAGGTAGAGAGTTTCACGGGATTTGCTTCCTTTAGGTGTAACTGCAGATTTTACCTGAGCTGGAGCGGAAACGCATCGCACCGCATTGGTGCTCTGCAGACTGAGGGGGAGTCAGTCATGTGCGGGGGAACGTATTAAATTGTCACTGTCCACGAGGGGATAGCAGTCGTATAATTTTCCTTTTAACCGAACCGGTACAAGATGGCCATTTCCAGCCCGACTTTCTTGAATACTGCTGTTTTAGATGCCATTGACCCGGCAGAGTTTGCTGCGCGGCAACCTTTTCCCTGGGTTAACCCACAGCACTTTATACGCGACGAACGCTACCCCGAGCTGTTGGCGACGACACCGGATATATCGCGCTTTCGCGCATTTTTTGGCAAGCAGCGCAAACACGGCCAGGCGAGCCACGACCGCTATGTACTGGACTATGAAGACGGCATGGAACTGCCGGCGGCGTGGGATCAGCTTATTGCCGAACTGCGCAGTGATACCTACCGCAAGTTTGTCTGCAAAATGCTGGGTGTCAGCCACGTTCGTTTTCGTTTTCATTGGCATTTTACCCCGGATGGGGGGGAGGTTTCTCCACACTGCGACTCCAAGGGCAAAATCGGGTCTCAGATTTTTTACCTCAACACCCTTGATGACTGGCATTGGGACTGGGGTGGTGAGACCGTTATTCTCGATGACGATGGCCGTATCAGCGCTGACAGCGCCCCGGGCTTCGATGACTTTGTCGCCGAGTACCCGGCCGATACCCGGGATAACCGCAGCCTTATTTTTGGACGGCGAGGCAACTCCTGGCACGGGGTGCGGCGTATCAACTGTCCGGAAAATCATTTCCGCAAGGTATTCATCGTGGTCTTCGAAGAACACAGGCCACTGCGTATGGCGGTGAAAAAATTCCGTCGCCTGCTAACCGGCGCCGAACTGGTGACGGATAAAGAGCGCCTGATGTACTAGTGCCATCTTCCAGTAAGCCACCGTTACTTGTTCTCGGGGCGCCTCCCAGGGGCGGCAACCACTTGCTGCGCGGGCTTCTGGACCATCACCCGCAATTGCTGTTGCCGCCGGACGAAGATTATTTTGTGCGCCACCTGTCGCGGCACCCGCTGCTGCGATTGCGCGGTATGCTCAGCACCCGAGCAGGTGCCCCCGGTTTTTTTCGCAAACTGCAAAAAGACGGGCACCTGGAGCGTATTAATGCCGGTCATGGTACCGAAGTATTTGGCACAGAAGACTCACTGAATCTTGACGCCTACTACCGGTACATCAGCGAGAATCATGAGCGCGGTAGTCTCGACAGTCTGGTGCGCAATCATGTCGAGGCGCTGGCGGTAGCTCTGGGGCATGTGCCCGGAGATGGGCGCCTCAGGGTTATATTCTGTGCCCTGCAAACCAACAACAATGACCTGACCCGGGTAGGCAGCCTGCTGGCCCGCAGCTATGACGTGCGCGGAATATTCCTGGTGCGGGACCCGCGTGCTCACCTGAGTTCCAAGCTGGTGCGCAATCCCACGCTGAACCTCGGCCGCTTTTGTCAGCGCCAGAATCGGTACTGGCAGGAAATTGGCGAGTTCGCCGAGACCTTTGGTCCTGCCTTGCGTGTGCGCTTTGAGGAGTTGGTAACCAATACCGAGCCCACCATGCGGCGCGTTTGCGAGTTCGCGGGAATCGAGTTTTCTCCGGCGGCACTGGAATACACCCAGGGCGGTGAGGCCAGCCGCAGTAACTCTTCTTTCGCCGCCACCACGGGCATTGATCACGGCGTGCTGACCCGTTACCGCGATACCCTGCCGATGGATACGGTTGCCTACCTGGAGAAGAGCTGTCTGCCCGAACTGTTCTGGCCAGGCCCTGCCGTGGATGAGAGTGAGCCAGAAGTCCGTGAAGCCGGCTACCGCTAGAGCTTGTGTGCCTTGGGCCAACGCCGTTTAAGGCAAATCCACTGTTCCGGGTACTCCTTGATCCATTCCTCGAAATAGCGGTTGATTTGCACGGTCAGCTTAGCGGCCTGCTCATCAATGGGCGCATCCGGTTGTTTGCTGACAATGGGGTCGTGCACGCAAATCCGGTATCGGTTACCGGGCAGGCGTACGCAGCGAATGGGCAGTAGCGCAGCGCCTGTGCGCAGCGCCAGACGCGCTGCCGTGGTGTTGGTAAGTGCGTCTCGACCAAAATACGGCATGAGCTTGCCGGTATCCAGGCGTGTGTCCATGGCCATGCCGACGCTGTTCCCAGCGGCCAACTCCTTCATCAGGGGCCTTACTCCGGCTTCCGAGGAAATCAGTTTAACGCCAAAGGATTCTCGTAGCTCCAGCATCATTCTCCGCAGCGTTTCATTGGATTCAGGCGCATAAATAGTGCTGATGGTGAGGTCGTACTCAAGAGACAACAAGTTAGTCAGCTGCCAGGCACCGATGTGAGCGCTTACAAACATGATGGCGCCCTTGCGCTCAATCACTTCTGCGGCCCCGGGGGCGATGTCCCACTCCAGGCGTTGTTGCCGCTGTTCCCAGATGTCTCCCATCTTTATCAGTTCGGCGACAGAAACCCCCAGATAACGGAATATCTGCCGGGTGGTGCGCTCGCGCCACTCTTCGCTGGCATCGGGGAAGGCAATCGCGAGATTGGCCCTGGCCTTATCGGCCTTGTCGGAGTGGGGCCCAATCAGGCCAAAGAAGAATGCCGACATACGGCTGGCCTGCTCCAGTGACAGCCACCGCATAAACCAGAAAATGAAGGCGAACGTTCGTGCCTCAATCCACTGGGTAATGGTCACCAGAAACGGCGCTTTGCGCGCCAGTTTCTTGGGTATCAGATAAAATTGGGGCACGCCTTCAGCTCACTTCGGGGCGGGCTGTGTTCCGAATACCTTGTCCCAAAAGGGTGAGCTGACGCCGTAGCGACCACCTTCCCCGGAGTAATGGTGCTTCAGGTGATAATGCTTGAGGTACTTGGCCACTCCGTTACGCATGGGGAAATGATGTGTCGAATAGTGGATATAGTCGTATATCAGGTAGCCGATAATAAAAAAGGCACAGAAAGGCTGAATCCAAGGCTGGGGTATAAATAGGCCAAATATGAGATAGAGGGCCAGCATGATGGGAATGGCGCCCGCCGGGGGCATTACCAGCCGGGTTTTGTCTTTCGGGTCATCGTGATGATTGCCGTGAAACAGGAATACCAGCCACTTGCCGAACTTGCTCTTCGCGGGGTAATGAAACAGGAATCGGTGCAGCCAGTATTCCGTAAGAGTCCAGGTGGCGATACCTGCAACACCAATGGCGAGCACGGGCAGAACCGGCAGCTGGTAAACGGCAAAGCTGCGCCAGATAAGCCAGCCGGCAAAGGGGCCCCACATCAGCAGCGGCGTGATGGGGTGCACGTGGGACAGGCGTTCGAGTAAGTCGTTCTCGAACAGGCGAATGGACTGGTGTTGTTTTTCAGGCTGCATAGGAATCGATTTCGGCGTCACGGCCGTTAACCTCCGATTGATGAGCTACAGTGTCCTTCGGCCACAGGCGCTTGGAGCAAAACCAGTGGGCGGGGTGCTGGCGAATCCAGTCTTCAAATTGCGTGTGAACCTGCTGGATCATGTCTGTTGCCTGATCCGTAGCGCTGGCCTCCGGGTTACTGGGTCGCACCGGGGCATGAAAAATGACGCGGTAATTTGCGTCCTGCAGGCGCACGACCTGCACGGGTACCAGCTCGCAGTTGTTTTTAAGGGCGAGCTTGGCTGGAAGAATAGTAGATGTCTTGTCGTGGCCAAAAAACCGGATCGGCTTGCCATCGTCCACTCGCCGGTCCATTACCATCGCTGCCGTGCGCCCTTCCCTGAGGGCTCTCATCAATAGCCGGGCGCTGTTGTCACGGGGTAGCAGCTTGCAGTTGAGGGCCTGGCGTGATTCCAACAAAATGCGGTCGAGCAAGGGGTTTGTTGGCGGCGAGTAGAGGCTGGCATTGGGAATGCCCATCTTCGCCATAGCGGAGCACACCACTTCCCAGTTGCTCTGGTGGGCGGTAACAATAACACAGGGTTTGCTCGGGTCGCTGTAGGTGACAACAGGCTCACGAATTTCGATCTGCAGGCGATCGCTGTCTTTCAGAATAGTTTCCAGATGCGGGTACTCTCCAAGAACACGGCCTGCCTGCCCCCAGGCTTCTTTTACCAGGGTATCCAGTTCAGAATTGTCCAGCTCGGGGAAGGCCAGCGCGAGATTGGCGCGGTAAATGGCAGTTTTTCCCTTCATTTTTGGCCCGATCCAGGCACCCACGGTGCTGCCGAAACGCGAGGCAGTGTCGATGGGCAGGCGCCGTGCAAGCCAGGCAACAAGCGACACCAGCAGGTAATCCAGGCGCCATAGAAGCCGCTGCAGGAACTTGTGCTCCCGCGCCAGCTTGCGCAGTGAATTGCCAACAATAAATTCAGCCAAGGACCTTATCTACCCGGTAAGAATTGTGTGTATATGAGCCGGACATTATACCTCAGGCGGCCTTTGCGAATGGGCCGGAATTAGCTGTCATATTTCCGCTTTGCGCAGCATTTCAAGGCCTTTTTGCAGGCCGATTTCGGGCTGCCAGGAGGTCATTTTGGCGATTGCTTCATTGCCCACAACCCAGTCGGAATGCCGCAGTTCCCTGAGCTTTGGCGGCGTTAGCATGGGCGCGCGGCCGGTGAGCCGTGCGCTTTGTACATTGATCCAGGCAACACAGTCCAGCAACCATGGTGGCACCTGCCACAGTCGGACCTTACGCCCCCACACAATGCCGGCAACGTCTGCCATGTCGCGCCAGTTGTAACCGTTTTCCCGGCCATCGCAGAGGGTCAGAGTCTGGTGCCGGGTAGCATTTGATTCGAGGCAGGTGATCGCCGCAGTGACCAGGTCGTTCACGTGGATCAGGGAAATACGCGCGGTAGTTTTCCCCGGTACGGGAGCAATACCCCGTGACATGGCCTGGAAAACCGGCAGCATTTCCTTGTCGCCGGGGCCATATACCGCCGGCGGGCGCAGTATCAACCAGTCAATACCGGAATGGGACTGTAACAACTCTTCACTGCGATACTTGCTGCTGGCATACCAGGACAACTCGGCCTCGCGTGCCGTCAGAGACGACAGCAGCAACAGGCGCGGTGGTTGGGAAAGTGTTTCTATCGCAGCCAGTAGCCTGCCGGTGCCTGCGACGTTAATACGGTCGAAGTCCTGTTGGCAACTGCCTCTGACTGCGCCAGCGGCATGAATTACTGCGGTGGTGTCCGCTACCAATGATTTTAGCGCAGCGGTATCGTCCAGGTCGCCCTGTATCAATGTGACGCCAAGGTCGGACAATTCCCCTGCCTTGTCCGGATTACGGATCAGTGCCCGTACCCGGTAACCCCGTTGCAGTAGCTCCGCGCAAAGCACGGAGCCGATAAACCCGGTTGCGCCAGTTACCGCAATCAGGCTGCCGTTGGGGATCAGGCTGATGCAACCCTCTGGCGGAACTCTTCAGTTACCGCATTGAGATTGTCATCTTCGTGGGTGGCAATGAAGTCGAGTCGCGCCTTGGCGCGGGACAGCTTGCCGGATGAAGTTTTCGGAAGTGAACGGGGTGGTACGAGCTCGACGTAGCAGTCGAGGCTCATTTCAAGGCGCATCAGGGCGCTGAGGCGCCGCACCAGGTTGTGGCGTTTTTTGGGGTCGGTCTCGCGGCACTGTACCAGCAGCACACACATTTCCTCGCCTTCATGGTCCGGAATGGAGAAGGCCACTGAGTCACCGGAGCGCACTTCAGGCTCTGCCTCGGCGATGTGCTCGAGATCCTGTGGCCAGATGTTGCGGCCGTGGATGATGATCAGGTCTTTCTTGCGACCGGTAATGGTCAGCACACCGTCAACCTGGTAACCGATATCACCGGTATTCAACCAGCCATCCGCGTCCAGTGCGTGACTGGATTCTTCCGGCAGGTTGAAATAACCGGACATCACGCTGGGGCCGCGCAGGTGAATTACACCGCTGTGCCAGTCGTCCAGCACCGTCTCGTCACCATCGCGAATCTGCACTTCGAAGCCCGGCAGGGGGATGCCGCAATTGACAAAATGGCGACCGCGGCCACGCTTGTCGTTTTCGTTCAGTAACACAGCACGGTGATGGTCAGACAGGTGGTCGCTGTCGATATGGTGGGTGGTGAAACCTGTCCACAGGGGTGAAAAGCTGATCCCGAGTGTACACTCGGCCATGCCGTAGCAGGCCAGGAAGGCGCGGCGGTCGAAACCGCAGGGCTCCAGCAACTCCGCGAAGTAGTCCAGGGTTTCGGGGCGGATCATTTCGGCACCGATGCCTGCCACGCGCCAATTGCTGAGGTCGTAGTTGCCGAGGTCGCCCGGGCGCACGCGGCGGGCGCACAAATCGTAGCCAAAAGATGGCGCGAAGGAGATGGTCGCTTTTGACTTGGTCATAAGTTCAAGCCACTGTCGCGGACGCATGGCGAACTCGCGGGTATCAAGGTAGTCGATGGACACCTGTGCGGCCATGGGTACCAGCATAAAGCCCACCAGGCCCATATCGTGGTAGAACGGCAGCCAGGACATCATGCGGTCGTCGCCGTTCATTTCCAGACCGGGGCCAATAATACCCTGAAGGTTGGACAGGGCGGTTTTGTGCTTGATTACAACACCGCGCGGGAAGCGCGTGCTGCCGGAGGTGTATTGGATATAGGAAATATCGTCGGGGTTGACTGCGGGTAGTGCCTGCTCGCTTGCAGGCAGGGCCTGGAATGACTCGGGGGTATCTACCTTGCGCATTGCCAGACCTTCGCTGGCTTCCTGCAGGAACGACAAATACCCCTCTGAAGCCACGCCAATCGCCGCATCGCTGGCTTCCAGCAGGCGCTGCAGCTGGGCCACGTAGGCCTGGTGTGCACCAACCTTGATAGAGGCAGGCAGGGCAACCGGGATCAGGCCGGCGTACTGGCAGGCATAGAAGAATTTCAGGAACTCGGGTGTGGTTTCGGCAACCAGGGCAACCCGGCTGCCGGGTTCAAGGTCCAGCCCCAGTAACTTGCCGGCCAGCGCAATGGCTTGCACTCGCAGCTCGCGGTAGGGCAGTGCGCTGTAGAGACCGCCACGACCAGTGTAAAAGTTGGCACCGGTTTCACCCTGGGCTGCGTAGTCCAGAGCTTCGGTCAGTGTGGTGAAATCTGCGGCACGAAAGGTCAGTGAGTGTTTTGTCGGCGTGGAGTTGAATTCGAGAGATGACAATGGAATTTCCTCAATTAGGGCAGCCTGTCTGACGCTGCTGGTTCAAAATGGTTCAATAGCCTCATCCTCGGAATGGTTGAGGATTCAAGCTCAGATCCGATAAACCTGTGGGTTGTGCGGGCTGGCGTTGTGTTTCCTGCTTCGCCTGTGCCCCTACTTATCGGCAACCTGGGCTGGTTACCAAACACGCGGCAACTTTAGCATTTTCGCGCTTCCGGCTCATAGGTAATAATACCAATCAGCCTTGCGTAATAGTGCGGAAATTCGCGCATCAGGCCCCCGGTGGTTTGCGCGCAAGTGTATGTTATTTCAGCCTTTTTCTCCAATTCGTTTTTCAATCAACAGTTTCGGCTGTATACTCCTCACTTTGCACCTGTAAGGTGCCAGACAGGGGACAGATAGCCGTGACCGGGGATTCAGCCATAACACTTGAAGTGGTGACTGAGCGGGCCCAATGGCGGCAGTTCCTGGCTTTGCCGCACCGGTTATATGCCGATGATCCCGCCTGGGTTGCCCCCCTGAACTTCCAGCAACGCGAGCGTCTTTCAGCAAAAAATCATTTCTTCGAGCACGCCCGCTGGCGTGCATGGCTGGCCTTCAGGGGCGGCGTGGTAGTGGGCTGTATCACTGCCCAGATCGACGAAATGCACTTGCGTCAGCACGCTGACGGGGTCGGGTATTTCGGCATGTTGGAGTCCGAGGACGATCCCGCTGTGTTCGCCGCGCTGTTGGATGCAGCAGCCAGTTGGCTGCGTAGCGAGGGGATGCAGCGGGTGCGCGGGCCGGTCAATCTGCATTTCAACGAGGAAGTGGGGCTGCTGGTTGACGGCTTCAGCACACCTCCCTTTGTGCTCATGGGGCATGCGCGCCCGTATTACGGCCCCCGCATTGAGGGCCAGGGCTACCTGCCGGCGAAGGATCTGTTGGCCTACCGCATCCGGCCGGATTTTGAGGCACCGCGGGTAATGACCAAGCTGGCCGACCGGGTGTCGGGTCGGGTGACGGTGCGCCCTGTGCGCCGCAAGCAATTGGCCGAGGACGCAGCGATTATGCTGGATGTCTTTAACGATGCCTGGCAAAACAACTGGGGTTTTGTGCCGCTGGCACCCGCGGAGTGGGAGGACACTGTCAAAACCCTTGCCATGCTCATGCCCGATGACTACATCCAGATCGCCGAGTATGACGGTGAACCGGTAGCCTTTATCGTGGCCCTGCCAAACCTCAATGAGGCCACCCGCGATCTCAAGGGTAAATTGCTGCCTTTTGGTTGGGCCAAATTGTTATGGCGCCTAAAGGTGCGCCACCCCAAAACAGCCCGAATCCCTCTAATGGGCGTTCGCCAGAGCTTTCAGCACTCTCGGCTTGGGCCCACGCTTGCGTTCATGGTGATCGATGCTGTGCGCAAGCAGTTACACGCCCGTGGTGTGAAAGATGTTGAGATGGGCTGGATCCTTGAGGATAACGCCGGTATGCGCAATATCATTGAAACCATCGGGGGCGAGGCGTATAAGCGCTATCGCGTATACGAAAAAGCTCTTTAGATAACAATAGCGAGACTTATGCACCTGAATCCCGAACAGTACCAGATGACCGCTATCGTTTTAGCGGGCGATAGAACCAAGGCGGACTCACTCATCAACCATTCCAAGGTCGGTGCCAAGGCCATGATTGACCTCGACGGTATGCCCATGGTGCGCCGGGTGCTGAATGCACTGCGGGAATCCCGGGTGGTGAACAAAATTACCATGTCCGGCCCCGAGGCGAGTGAGGTGGCCAAGGATAAGCCGCTGGCAGATTGGGTTAAGAGCGGTGAAGTGATCTGGGCGGAACCCGGCATCAGCCCCAGCACAAGTGCATTTGAAGCGATGGAGTCGCTGGCGCCGGAAGAGTCGGTGTTGCTGACCACCGCAGATCATCCACTGCTCACCGCTGAAATTGTCGACGCTTTTGGCCGCCAGAGCATGGCGGACGATGTGGATGTTACCGTGGGTTTGGCACCTCACGCGCTGGTGCTGGAAGCTTATCCGGGAATTCGCAAAACGGTGCTGCGTTTCAGTGATGGCGATTTCTGTGGCTGCAACCTGTTTGCCTTCATAACACCTGAGGGTCGTCGTGCCGCGCGCTTCTGGCGCCGCATCGAGCAACAGCGCAAGAAGCCGCTGGTGGTGATTGGCCTGCTGGGCTGGTGGGCGGTTATCCGCTACCGGCTGGGATTGTTATCACTGGAGGAGGCTCTGGCCAAACTGAGCAAGCGGCTGGGCCTGCGTATGCGCGCGGTGATACTGCCCTACGCCAATGCGGCTATCGATGTAGACTCGGTCGCCGACCTGGTGTTGGTGAAGGGCTCTCTGGCGAAGGCGGCTAGAGAAAACGCCTGATCCTGTTCGGTCTGTTAACGCGCTGTGAGCCCAGCGCAGTGGGCGCAAACGTCTTTCCCGCAGCATTTTTAGCAGACAGCAATGCTATGCGTGTCGCTGCAGGTCCACAGTGTGTGATTTACCAGCGGTGAATTCACCCGTATCTGGCTGGTAATCGCGCGTGTTCACTGCAAGGCACCAACCTGTTGCAGTTCTTTCGACGCCATAGCAGTTGTAGCTCGCTACATTGCCACCGTGCAATCCCAGGGCAGAAGCGGAGGGTATTGCGATTACAGGTGCCATGCCGTGCGTTGTTTGCAGTTCGTCATAGTGGTGACGGTGGCCGTGTCCATTCAATACCAGTTCGGCACCGTGATTGCATATGACGGCCTGCACCTCCGCGGCATCTGTCAGGCGTTTGCGCCATTTATCCTTGCCGGGAAGAGGCGAGTGGTGCAGGTATATCACGCGGAACTGATCTTTGGCCCGAGCGGTATCCAACAGCGCAGGCAATTGTCTCAACTGTTCTGCCCCGACTGTGCCGGAGGCCATAAAAGGCGGTTTAGGGCAGGCGGTGTTAAGGCCGATGAAGGCGATATTTCCACGCTCACGCAGGCCGGGGTACATTGTTGCGAGGCTGTCGGGTGGGTCATTCGGGGTGTCTGCTGCCATGTAATCACGCCACAGTGCAAACGTGTCCTGCCAGGGGGTCGCAACGGAGGCGTCGTGATTGCCGGCGATGACGGCCACATCGCGGGGTTCGCCAAGCTCCTTTAGCCAGGTTAGGGCCTGTTGAAACTCCTGGGGCAGCCCCACGTGGGTGAGGTCGCCGGTCACCAGCAGTTGGTCCAGGTCGAACTGCTGCAGGTCACGCTGCAGTGCGGCGAGAACTTCCGGCCGGTGCTCGAAGCGTCGGCGGCGACTCCAGGACAGGTAACCCAGAAAGCGCTTGCTGAGCAGGTCGCCCGGACGGACACCCTCAAGTGAGCTTAAATGGGGGTCGGATAGCTGTGCGAAGTGTTGCACTAGTTGCCGTTCCGGCCGGGTTGCATGATCTACTCCTGGACGCGCTGTATATTCGCGCCCAGATCAGCCAGCTTGCTGTCGATATTGGCGTAGCCACGGTCGAGGTGATAGACACGATCGATGCTGGTTTCGCCGTCGGCGGCGAGCGCGGCAATAATCAGCGACGCCGATGCGCGCAGGTCTGTGGCCATAACCGGAGCACCCTGCAAGCGCTCCCGCCCGTGAACAATCGCTGTGTGCCCCTGCAACTCGATATTTGCGCCCATGCGTTGCAGCTCTGCCACGTGCATGAATCGGTTTTCAAAAATATTCTCGACCACGGTGGCCGACCCCTCCGCCAGTGCATTGAGGGCCATGAACTGGGCCTGCATATCCGTGGGAAATGCCGGGTAGGGTGCGGTATTGATATGTACCGCCTTGCAGCGCTTGCCGCCGGTGTCCAGCTGAATCCAGTCCGGCCCCAGCGCTATATTGGCACCCGCCTGTTCCAGTTTGCCCAGCACGTGGTGGAGGAAATTCGGGTCGGTATCCAGCACCCGGATATTGCCGCGGGTAGCGGCGGCAGCGGTGAGGAATGTGCCGGTCTCGATACGGTCCGGCGGCACTCTGTGCCGGGCGCCGTGCAGTGTTTCCACACCCTCTATGGTGAGTGTGCCGGTACCGATTCCACTGATCTTTGCACCCATCTCGATCAACAGCCGCGCCAGATCGCCCACCTCGGGCTCCAACGCACAGTTTTCCAGCACTGTGGTGCCCTCTGCCAGGCTGGCGGCCATTAACAGGTTTTCTGTGGCTGTTACCGAGGGTATGTCGAAGGTGAAATGCGCGCCGCGCAGGCGTTTCGCTTTGGCCTTGATATACCCGGATTCGATCTGGATCTCGGCACCCAGCGCCTGCAGGCCTGTTATGTGCTCGTTCACCGGGCGTGAGCCGATGGCGCAACCGCCGGGCAGGGACACATCGGCCTCGCCGAAACGGCTCAGCAGAGGCCCCAGCAGAAGGATAGCGCCGCGCATTGTCTTGACCAGTTCGTAGGGCGCGTACACAGAATGCACCTTGCTGGTATCGATGGTGAGATCGGTACCGTTGCGATCAACCACGCAGCCCAACAGTGTCAGGAGTGTCAGGGCTGTGTCGATATCGCGCACACCTGGAACATTGCTGATCGTCAATGGCTCCGCGCTGAGCAGTGATGCCGCTATGATTGGTAGCGCCGCATTTTTTGCACCAGCTACACTGACTTCGCCGCGCAGCGGACCATTGCCGGTGATAATAATCTTTTCCATCAGGCCGCCTTGACCGGTTCGAACATCCCGGCCTTTTTAAGGCCAGCATAGGCGTTGATTATGGTGTCGATCTGCTCGCTTGAGTGCGCTGCACTGACACTGTTTCGCAGCAGGAAGTTGGAGGAAGGTGAGGCTGGCGGAATCACCAGGTTAACGTAAACACCGGCTTCCATCAGTGCTTTCCAACAATCGATGGTGCGGGAGCGGTCCACCATTTCAACTGCCACTACCGGGCTGGCGGTGGGGCCAACAGGCAGCCCCAACGCCTTCAGGCCATCGTAGAGATGCGTGGCATTGTCCCACACCTGCTGGCGCCGCTCAGGCTCGCTGACAATAATGCGCAGCGATTCGCGGGTGGAGGCGATGACTGAAGGCGACGATGAGGCGGTGAAAATATAGGCTTTGATACAGAAGCGGATAGCTTCCAGCTCCGCGTGCCGGCTGACGCAGAAGCCGCCTATGGAGCCCAGGCTTTTACTGAATGTGCCCACGGTGAAATCCACGTCCGCTTCAACTCCCGCGGCCTGGGCCGCACCGCGACCGCTGTCGCCCAGTACGCCCATGGAGTGTGCCTCGTCCACCAGCAGGTAGCCGCCATACTCGCGCTTTACCGCGGCAATTTCCTGCAGCGGTGCGACATCGCCCAGCATTGAGTAAATGCCCTCGGCGATAATCAGGGCCTGGCCAGCGCGGTCGCCGAGACGGCGCATACGCTTGGCGAGGTCTTCCGGGTCGTTGTGCTTGTAGCGGATGATATCCGCCCCGCTGAGTTGTACCCCGGCGTAAATACTGGCGTGACTGTCCGCGTCCAGCAGAATGACATCACCCGGGCCGGCGAGGGTAGAACACATACCCATGGTGGCGGCATAGCCGGTGGAAAAGACGATGGCGTGGTCGACACCGTAGAATTCAGCGATTTCCTTTTCCAGTGCCTCGTGTTCGGCAAAGGAACCGTTCGCCAGCCGCGAGCCGGTAGTGCCGGTCCCCCATTGGGCGGCGGCAGCCTGGGAGGCGGCAATACAGCGCGGGTCAAAGGCCAGGCCCATGTAGTTATTGGTGCCGGCGAGAATGACCTTGTGTCCCTCGACAATACCCTCGGTGGGCGACAGGATTTTTTCAGTCACGGCGCCAAAGGGAACAACGTCTCGCGCGGCGAGTTCGGCCTGGAAATCGGCCATGGTCTTGAATTTGTCAAACAGCATGAATCAGCCCTGTAGTACTGGTGAATGCAAGCTTAGTGCCTGAGTGTGCTAAAAGTGTAGTGCTTTTCGTGTGTACTAGTGCTTCAGTCGCCTGGCATTAAGTTACCAGGTGATTGCAGCAGTAGGACCGGGATTTAAGGGTTGAGTTCCTGGACTTTTTTCGCCAGCTCACCGATGGTATTGACGTCGGGCAGTATGTTAAGGGGAATTGAGATGTCGAAGTGGTCTTCGATTTTCTCGATAAACTCCATGACCTCCAGTGAGCTCAGGCCAATATCCGCTACCAGATGAGTGGATTCTGTCAGTTCAATATTTTTTTTATTCTGTGAGGCCAGGGCGCTGTACAGGAAACCCAGGTATTCTTGGTAATCAGTCATTTCGTCTCTACCCTTGCGCCACCCAAGGTAAGTCGCTAGATTTCGAAGGCTCGAACTATACCCATGGAAAAATGGTAATGCTAGTACTCTGTCCATATGATATTGACTGCCTAGCGCCCTTCTGGACTGACTGAACCCGGTAATATCGTATGGATAGAGTACCTATCATTTGGTTGATCGACGCCTACCGGGCTGGGGAGCAAAGCCAGGTTCGTGCTCTGGTGGACGCTCTCGGCTGGCCTTGCGAAACCAAGCGTCTCAGCTACCGCAAACACGTTGTGTTACCGCATGCGCTGGGGCTGACCAGTTTGCGCGGTATTACCGCCGAATCCGCGGCCACGCTGGAGCCGCCCTGGCCTGACCTGGTGATTTCCAGTGGGGTGCGCAACGAACCGGTTTGTCGCTGGATCCGCGCCCAATCGGGTGGGCTGACCCGTTATGTGCATGTTGGGCGCCCCTGGGGGCCGCTGCAGGGTTTCGACCTGGTGGTTACCACGCCACAGTACCGGGTGCCGAGGCGGGCGAACGTCCTCAACAATATGCTCACCCTGCACAGCGTTACCCCGCAGCGGCTCGCAGCAGCGCGAGAAGAGTGGGCTGAAACGTTTGATTACCTGCCACGGCCGCGAATAGCCGTCATCGCCGGTGGCCACAGCGGGCCCTTTACGCTGGGTCCGCTAGCCGCGTCCCGTCTGGCGCGCCAGGCGTCTACCCTGGCGCGCCAGAGCGGTGGCTCACTGCTGGTGTCCACCAGTTCCCGCACCAGCGACGAGGCCATCGAGGCTCTGCAGGCTGGCATTGATGTCCCCAATTACTTTTATCGCTGGCAGCCCAATGATGCGGCCAACCCCTATTTCGGTATGCTGGCGCTCGCCGATCGATTGGTGGTGACGGGTGACAGTATAGCCATGCTGTCCGAAGCCTGTGCCACTGGCCGGCCGGTACAGATTTTTGATCTCGGTGGGATGCGGGGCCGCAGTGATGTTGCCGTGGATTCCCGGTTGACTGCCAGACTATACGGCTTGCTGATGCGTTGGTTTTGGCAGCCTCTGAGCCGCGATATAACCCTGGTACACCAGCAGTTGCGCGCCAGCAGTCGCGCGTTCTGGCTGGAGGAGGAATCCGGTGCCTCGGTGCTGCCGGCAGAGTCGGATATGCAGCGCGCGGTGGCGGCAGTACAGGGCCTATTTAGCCAGATCTGACTGGCTCGCCTCATCCAGTAGCTTGGCGGTGCCGGCATTCATCTGGTAGACGTAATCCGCCGCCTGCACCAGCGCACGGTTGTGTGAAATAGCGAGAATAGTCAGGCGGCCTTTAAGTGTTTCCATGGTCTGGCGCACCACTTCCTCGCTTTCCGGATCGAGGGCACTGGTGGCTTCATCGAGAATCAGTAGGCGGGGTTTGTTAATCAGCGCTCTGGCGATGACGATACGCTGCCGTTGGCCCCCCGACAGCTTGCCTCCGCGCTCACCGACAATGGTTTCAAGGCCCTGGGGCAGGCGTGTTACGAAATCCAGTGCGCCCGCTGCGCGCAGCGCCTCTTCCGCGTCTTCCTCTGACAACTGCGGGTCTCCCAGCGTGACATTGTGCAAAATGCTGTCATGCAGTAGTAAGGTGTCCTGGGGCACATAGCCGATCAGGCTGCGCCACTTTTTGATATCCACATCCGGCAGCGCCACGCCATCCAGCAACACCGTGCCCGCCTCCGGTTGCAGCAGGCCGATGCACAAATCAATGATGGTGGTCTTACCGGAACCGGAGGGGCCCACCAGGGTAGTCAGCGCCCCTGCTTTGATGTCCAGGTTCAGCCCCTTGAACACCGGGTGCTGGCTATCGTAGGAAAATGTTACATCGCGGAACTCCAGCCCTTTTTCAAAATGGGGTTCAGCGCCTCCGTCAAGCTTTTCCTCCGCCGCAGTGGCACCGTTAATAGACTCCATAATCGCCCAGTAGGCACTCTCGCCCTGCGCCAGTTTCTGGCTCTGCTTCTGCACCTTACCGAAGAAGGAAAATGCCCGACCCAGGGCAACCACCAACACCATCACCATGGCCAGATCGATAGAAAACTTTTCTATCGCCACCCACACACCTAGACAGATAAACCCGGCAAACATGAGCTCTTGTGCCGAGTCGAGAATGGCGGCGTAGAGCACCTGGCGTCGCAGCGCCTTGTTCAGTTGATTGGTATCGTGGGCCAGTACCTGATCTGCCAGGTGTTCTCGCGCCATGGCCTTGAGTGGCTTTACCGACTGCAGCGTGTCTGTCAGGTTTGCCATCAGTGATGACATGACATTGGTCTGGCGTTTGCCTGCGCGGCGGGTCAGCCTGACCAGAAAGTGGGACAGGCCGATGACCACTACGCCGGCAACGATAGCTGCCAGCGAGGCCCGCCAGGAAATCGCGAACGCCACCGCACCATAAACCAGCGCCTGAATCAGGAAAGTGATGGCAGTGGCACCATTGACGAACGCCGTCGATGAACGCTGCGCCTCGGTAGCCAGGGCGTTGGTAAGCTTGCCGACGGGCTGGTGCAGAAAGTATTCCCATTTGCTGCGCAGCACTGCTTGCAGCATCTGCAGGCGCAGGTCGGTGCCGACCTGGGCAGCGGTGTAACCTACCTGGCGTTGGGCGACCAACAGAAAAGCGCTCTTCATCGCCAGCCCCGACACCATGATCAGCAGCATGTTGCCAAGGGTGGGCGCAATGCCAACATAGGCCAGGACATCCAGGACGGCCTGTTCGAAATCGTTACTGCTCTGGGGCGCCACACCGGCCAGCATCGCTGTGGCCTCCGACCCCAGGGCGATATTGACCATGGGTAGCAGCGCCGACAGCCCTATGCCTTCCGCGAGCCCGGACAGCAGTAACGCCAGCAGCATCAATACGGTTTGTGAAGGGTAGGCGCGGAAAAAATTCAGCATCAGGCCCATGTTGCAGTGACTCCGGCAGCGTGAGGAATGAATAGCGAAACTGCGTTTTTCAAGGAGCTACCAGTGCATCCGGCGCAACATGAACAGCGCGCATAGTAATATCAGCAGTGTGGGTGCCAGCGCCACCAACGGTATATTCAGGTTGAGTAGCTGGCCCAGGGCAAAAATGATCTGTGTGCCCAGGTAGAACAGAATACCCACCAGGGCACCCATGGCAATATCGAGGCCAAAGCTGCGATTGCGCTTCGCGCCCAGGTTTGCACTGATAGGCGTTGCCAGCAGTACCATTGCACCAACAGTCAGTGGCATTAGCAATTTTTGCCAGAAGGTACTGCGATATTTCGCGTTGGGCTGGCCGTTGTCAGCGCGGTACCGGCTGTAGCTGCCAAGCACTGACAGCCGCATGCTGTCACTGTTCAGGGTGAGTGTAGGCAGCTCTGCAGGCGACCACAGATTGCCAATTTCCAGCTCCGCGTAGCGGCGGGTGACCAGGTTGTTTTTCACCAGCAGCTTTTCCCGCACATTCTGAAATAGCCAGGTGCGATCCTTGCTTACCAGTGCTGTCTTGGCGTGCAGCGCCCGGGTGAGCCTGCCCGATTCATCGAATTCAAATAAGTCGATGTCACCGGGAATACCACCCTTCAACATCTTGTCCAGGTGGATGTAGCGATTGCCGTTTTTAGACCAGACCCCGCCGTCCGGAATACGAACCTCATTGCGATAGCGCAGTGCGTGGCGTTCGGCTTCTGCGGATTGCTGCAAAACAGGCGTGATGTACTCCATGCAAACCCACAGGAATACCATCATCATGGCGGTGGGTAGACCAATTGCCAGCAGCAGCCTCGACCGGGAAAAGCCGGTACAGCTGATGATGGTGAGTTCGTTGAGGCGATCGAGGTTGGCGAGCGCCACGATGCTGCCCAGCAGTGCGATCACCGGGGCCAGGCTCACCAGCTGATGAGGTAGGGTGTAAAGGGTATAGCGGCCCACTGCCATGGCGTCGTAGCCAAACCGGGTGCGTTCCAGCTCAGTGATGAAGCTGATAAGGCCGAACACCGCCGCCAACACCAGCAGCACCAGTAGCCACCCCTTGATCAGATTACTGGCAATGTAGCGCTCCAGAATCATCGTCGCTTCATCCAGGGCTGACTGACCAGTACCGCCAGCAGAATAATTTCCAGCAGATAGGCGCCCCAGAGCCCGGGGAATTCTCCCAGCCGACCCTGCTCTATGCCGGTGCGCACCACGCTGGTCATGGCAAACAGCCCGATGTAGATTCCCACCGCGATCAGCACATTGCGCATACGCGATTCCCGGGGTGCCGAGCGCGCCAGCGGCACGGCCATCAGCGCCAGTAATATGGTGGCCACCGGCGTGGTGACTCGCCACTGGAACTCAGCGATATCCTTGGGCTCATCCGATTGTGCAAGATTGAGTGTGGTTTCAGCCTTGCGCCGATACTGTTCCTGGGCGTCCTGGTTATCCAGCCTGACAATGAGGTTTTTGAATTTCAGGGTAATGTCCTGCTTTCTTCTCTGGTCCAGCAGGTAGTTGTAGCCATTGAAAAACTCGGCTTGCATGGCCTGGCCCGGGTTGAGCACGGGCAATTCCGCTGCCTCTGCGACAATAATCTCCGAGCGCCCCACCTTCTCGTAGTCCTTCTGCAGGAAAACACCCTTGTGCCGGCCGCGGTCCAGGTCCAGGTCGTCGGCGATAAAAATGTAGTCGCTGCCGCTCATGTTGACGAACTCGCCGGTGGCCATTTTCTTTAAATCAAACTTGGCCGCTGCCCGGGATTCCAGATCATAGCTGGTGCGGAAGGCCCAGGGCCGCCCCAGAATCGAAATGGTTCCCGTAATAAGTGCAACCACCAGTGCCAGCTTGAGCACCGCCTCGAGAATACGCGCGCGACTGACGCCAGCGGCGTAGAGGGCGCTCATTTCGGAATCCCGGTAAAGGCGACCCACAGCCGCCAGCACCGAAAAAAAGAACGCGGAGGGCATCAGGATTTCGAGGGTCACCAGTGTATTCAGCCCCACCAGCTTGAATGCTGTTAGCATTTCAAGCTGTCCTGCTGCGGCTGCCGACAATTGTTTTGCGGCGGAAAATCCGATAAATACCAGCACCAGCAGACCCAACCCTATGACGAAAGGACGCAGGATTTCCATACTGATATGGCGGTCGATGATCAACTGGTGTTGGTCCTGTAAGAGGTGGTGGCCATTGTACCTCAAGCGGTGGCCGTCTGGTCATTTTGGCTGGCTTGCCCCATAATTGCACGCTTTGTGAACAGCCCGTTTCCACTGCCTGCGAGAATCCGCACATGTTTAACCTCAGTGACGGCGTCAAGAAGGCGTTAATTCTTATTCCGACCGAACCACTGCCTGCGAATACCCGGGTGGCGCTGCGCCGTAAGTACCTGGCGGAGCTGGAGCTGGCCAAGGCGCACGCGGCCAATTTTCTGATTATCGGTCACCCCAAGAGCGGGAATACCTGGCTCAAGGTGATGATCTCCCGGCTTTACCAGTTGCGTTATAACCTGCCCGAATCAAAGCTGATAAACACGGATGAGTTTGCCCGCAAGATTCCCGAAATCCCCCGACTGGCAGCCACCAACGGCTGCTACAGTTATGAGGGAGAGGTGGGCAAGCTGTTGGCGGTTGGCGCGCCTGACAATCCACTGCGGCACAAGCCTGTGATGTTTCTCGCACGCAACCCTATCGACATTGCGGTGTCCTGGTATCACCAGTTTACCAAGCGCCAGTCGCGGGCCAAGCAGGAGCTGATCAACCATTCTATTGAGCACCCCATTGATCGGCGCACGGTGCAGATGTGGGAATTTGTGCGCTATTCAGATATCGGCCTGCCCTTCCTGATTGAGTACCAGAATACCTGGGCGCGCAATGTGCAGGACCTGGAGAAGGGCATGCTGGTCAAGTACGAGGAATTGCGCACGGAGCCGGTGCCCACACTGCAGAAGATTCTCGACCTGATGGGCGAGAAATTTACAGAGCAAGAGGTTCGCGCTGCAGTGGAGTGGGGTTCCTTCGATAATCTGCAGAAGCTGGAGACCAGCGGTACTTTCAGCCAGGGCGGTATGAAGTTGGTGAACGCCAATGATCCCAGCACCTTCAAGGTGCGGCGCGGTAAAGTCGGCGGTTACCGAGAAGATTTTCCACCTGAGCAGGTGGCTGAACTTGAAGCGCTGGTGCGCGACAACATACTCCCCGAGCTGGGCTATTGCCAGGACGAGGCGTGAGTGCAGCCGCTCACCTGGGTCATACTCAGCGATAAGCAGGGCGACAACGGGCAGGTAGAGACCATTGTCGACGCGCTGCCCTGGCCGGTGGAGCACAAATATGTGCATATGCTGCCGCAATGGGTTCTCGGCAAGCCGCGCTACCGCCCCTCACTGGATCACATAGACCCGGCACAGTCCGATGCTATCGAAGCCCCCTGGCCCGACCTTATTCTCACTGTGGGCAGACGGCCCTCCATGGTGGCCCTGTGGATTCGCAAGCAATCCGGTAATCGCACGAAAATTGTGCTGGTGGGCAAGCCCTCGGGCCACATGCTGGACTTCTCTCTGGTGATCGCCAGTGCAGAGAACCAGATGCCGCCCATGGATAACTTTTTGCCCACCACACTGCCACTGATGCGCATCAGTGAGGAGGATGTGGCGACAGAGGCAGAGGCCTGGCGGTCGCGATTCGACAAGCTCGACAAGCCGCTGATAGCCATGTTGATCGGCGGCAAGACCAATCCCTTTGTTATGAACCGCCAGGTGGCCGATGACCTGGTCGCCACCGCGCACTGGGTTGTCGATGAGCTTGGCGGTACGCCCTACGTGACCACCAGTCGGCGCACCACAGCGGAAGTGATCGAGGTGCTGCGACAAGATCTTCCACCCCAGGCCGTCTTTTTCGAGTGGGCGGCCGGTTCCCCAGACAATCCCTACCGGGCGCTATTGGGCAGCGCCGATGGCTTTATTGTCACCGGCGACAGTGTGTCAATGATGGTGGAGGTGATCTATCTGCATAAACCACTGGCGATTTTTCCCCTGCCGACGGGCTGGCTGGGGGGGGCTGATCAGTTGCGGCGTTCTCTCGCACACTGGTTGTTTAACCCGCGCCTCGAGTCGCTTGGAGATAGGCTGCGGCATCGAGTTGCCCGGGGCCTGTACTATGTTGATGTGTTGAAGATACTGTGTGCTACCCGGGATTTTCGCGCGTTTCACCGCATGCTGGTGGATCAGGGGCTGGCGGTCTGGTCGGGGCAGCGCTTTCGGCGGGACGCGGTACAGCTACCGGATGATGTGGGTGTGGTTATAAAGCGTATTGAAGCTTTGTTCGCGCCCTGACCAGAAATACTAGCGTATCCGCAACACGTTCTTCATGAAGTGGGTGCCGAAGCGACTGATACGCTGTGCCGCGACGGCCAGTGGGCTTTCGTCCAGGTAGTTGAGCTGCACCATGCGGCGCTCCCCGACGAAACGGGTGTGGCCGTGCCAGGAGTGGTCAGTGCGACGAAATGCCAGCATGGTGCCGCCCAGTGGTGGCACCTGGGCAGCGTAATCCTCAATGTCGCCCTTGGAACGCAGCATTCGCAGCTGACCGTCCTCGCTGTCCCAGCGCTCATTGAAGTACACCAGCACGGTGAGCACTTTGCTCTTGTGGTCGGTGTGAATATTGCCGTCCGTGCGCTCGCAGAATTTGCGTACGGTGACGGTAGTTGGCAGTGAGGCCAGATCCATATCAAACCGTTTGCCCAGTTCTGTGGCAAATGCCGGCGCGCGCATCTCTGCCATCAGCGTGGCGAACTCCGGGCCATACTGAAGGTGGTCCAGGTTGTGGTTGGCGGCAGTGTCGATGGCGGGGTAATCTGCATTGACCCGGGCCAGCAGCTCGGGGCTGACGAAGTCCGGCACCACCATGTAATCGAATGGTTCCGTATGCAGTTCGGCCGCTCGGACCGCGTTGAGGTTGATCATGGGCATCGGCGCATTCTAGTATGTCGGTCGCGGACCCGGCAAGGAGACCACCGCTGGAATCTCGGCAATAGTGCGGTAAATCAAGTATTGCACTCGGGTGCGGTAACAGCTGTTTTGCTGTAAGATGCCCCGCCTTTACACGTCTCAAGCCCGCGAGGATTTCGCGCCCATGGCCGACACTGCACGAGCCGTAGTTCGCCACTTTATAATGCTGCTTTGCTTCTGGCTGCCGTCTTCGCGCCGCAAGAAGATAGAGCGCTGGTTGCGTGGCCGAGAGGAATTCAAAAAGCTTGAGAAAAGCGATTGGGTGCTGATGAGCTGGGGCAAATCCGGCCGCACCTGGTTGCGGGTGATGTTGTCCCGCGCCTACCAACTCAAGGGCGGCCTCGACGCCCACGAGCTGCTCGACTTTGACAATCTGAAGAAGCAGGACCCGCAACTGCCAGCGGTATTTTTTACCCACAATAATTATCTGCGGGACTACACGGGTAACTGGGAATCTAAAGAACATTTCCGTGGTAAGCGTATCGTGCTGCAGGTCCGCGACCCTCGCGATGTGGCGGTATCCCAGTTTTTCCAATGGCAGTTCCGCATGCGCCCCAACAAGAAGTTCATCAACGATTATCCGCCTCATGGGGCGGATATCAGTGTCTGGGATTTTGTGCTCGACAAGGATGCGGGTGTGCCGCGTATCGTGGATTACTTCAACGGCTGGGCCAGGGCTATACCCGAGCTCAAAGACGTGCTGATTGTGCGTTACGAGGACATGCGTAAAGAGCCCGCTGCTGTATTGTCCAGCATCATGGAATTTACCGGCACCGCCGTAAGTGATGAGCAGGTGCGCGAAGCGGTGGAATTTGCCGCGTACGACAATATGAAGAAAATGGAACAGGAAAAGTTTTTCAAGGGCAGCGGCGCCAGGGTGAAGCCCGGTGACAAGGATAACCCGCAATCCTTTAAGGTACGCAAGGCGAAGGTGGGTGGCTACCGCGACTATTTCACTGACGAGCAGTGTGCGCAACTCGATGCCATGGTGGCAGAGCTGGACCCGATATTCGGCTACGGTGGAGAACAGGCATGAATCTCGCTATCCAGAACCTGAGGCAGGGCTTACAGACCGCTCGCAAGAAGCTCTCGCGCAAGTGGCTTCACTGGCGTATGCGCGGTGAGTCAGAGGCCGTTATTCTCAAAGCCGAACGCAAGCTTCGCGGTGTCGAGCAACACGGTAAATTGCAGCAGGCCGACATCGTTGTCGTGTCGTTTGGCAAGAGCGGGCGCACCTGGCTGCGGGTGATGATCTCCCACCTGTTCCGGGTGATGTACAAGCTGCCAGAGAATGCGATCCTCGGCTTCGACAATTTCCACAACCTGAATAAGTTGGTGCCAAAGATTTTCTTTACCCACGATAACTACATCAAGGATTTCACTGGCGATTTTGAATCCAAGCAGCCGTTTTACGGCAAGCGTGTGGTACTGCTGGCGCGGGATCCCCGAGATGTGGCCGTGTCGCAATTTTTCCAGTGGAAATTCCGTATCAAGCCCTCCAAGATCGCCATCAACAATTACCCACCCCAGGGCAGCGATATCAGCCTGTTCGATTTTGTGATGGGCGATAACGGTGGCGGCATGAAGGCCGTGTTTGATTACCTTAACCTGTGGGCGAAAGAGGAGGGCAAGGTTGAAGCCTTCCATCTGCTGCGCTACGAGGATTTGCGCAGCAACACCAGTGAAGAGCTCAGGCGGCTTCTGGGCTTCATGCAGGTCGATGCCTCGGACGAACACGTTGAGGCGGCCGTGGAATATTCTTCCTATGAAAATATGAAGAAGATGGAGAGCAAGAAACAGTTTCGCTTTGCCGGCGGCCGCATGATGCCCCGCGACAAGGACAACCCCGATAGCTACAAAGTCCGCCGCGCCAAAGTCGGCGGCTACCGCGATTACTTCACCGACGAGGAAGTCGCCGCCATCGATGCCAGAGTGGCGGCGGAGCTCGATCCGTTGTTTCGGTACAGCTGAGTCGCAGTAGTATATCCAAGCCACGCGAATTAGCTCAAATATAGTGGGTTCTCGTTCCATTGTCGCCAGGGATTCGGGTATGTCCTGGCTCCATGGCCGCGCCCCTCCGGGGTACCCTCAGTCGGTCAGGAGCCTTGAAGCGCTTCGCTGTCTCCTTCCACTCCTTCGGCGCTGGCCTTTGACATTCCGCCAGGACATACCCGAACCCCTGCCTCACATCGTGCATCTAAAATGCAACTGCAACTGCAACTGCAACTGCAACTGCCAATATAGCTGCGAGGCCAGTGTAGCTTTTTGTCTTGAGCATTCTGCGGGGGAGGGCGGGGGTTGCCTCGCGGAATATTAAAGGCGCACGCCGAAGGCGGACTGGAGACAGCGTAGCGCTTTAAGGCTCCAGGCCAACTGAGGGAAGCCCGGAGGGCCGCAGCCATGGAGCGAGGTAACCCCCGCCCTCCGCCGCGATTGGAGCCGCAATAAACCCATAGACTCTCGATTAAAAGTCACTAGGCAGCGCGAACCAGCTCGAAGGCATCCTCGCGCAGATGCCCCTGATCGATCTCGTCGCGCAGCTGAGCCTCAGTGATGGCGCCTTCCTCGAGGCAGCCTTTGACCAGCCGAAAGAAAAACAGCTCCTGCGCGGGATCGGGGTGTGCGTCATAGGTGCCGGCGAACTTGTACTCGCCGAACAGAGCACGGCGGGCGCGACGCAGCCAGTGGCGGGGGGGGAATAGTTGGAATGTGTCAGCGGGGCGATAATCCACCTTCAGGCCGGTTTTCCAGGGTTGGGTTTTACGCTTGGTGTTGTGCAGCAGCTTGGTCTGTTCTGTCATGGTGTCGAAATCGTTCCATTCGTTTTCCAGCGGCCCGATGGTGGCGCGGTCCTCGAGCTTCAGTGACACCCAATCCATGTAATCCCGCTTGACGGGTTCGAACATTTCGGCAAAATTTTCTTCAAATTTCCAGTGCTTGAGTTGCGCGCAGTCCAGTAGCATAACGCTGCTGGCCCAGGCGCCCTTGCGCCCCTTGCGACCGGATTTGGGCCGGCACAGGATGGCCTTGCCTTGCATGTCCCGATTCAGCAGCTCCCAGATATCACCCAGCGCAAATACGTCCGGGTCAATTACCACCGCCCGTCCCTCATAATTCATCAGTTGTGGCGGGGCGAAGCGCAGGGGGGTGAAAGATTGCAGGTCGTTGTTGAGCCAGGGCCGCATTTCGCCGTCCCGCGAGTAAAGTTTGCCCTCGCGTTGCGCCATGCAGGGATAGTCCTTCACCTCGATAAATTTAACGTCGAAACGATCAGCATAGGCAGAGTTTTTTTGCAGGGAGTAGCGGCTCACCAATGCGCCCAGTTTCTGCTTGTGATTGGTGTGGATGAAAACAGTTGGTTTCAACGGAGACTTCCCTTGGGGTATGCTGGATATGCATTTTATACCTGACTGGACTCTCGATAAACGACAGGGTTTGGCAATATTTTGGAGAGAAATTGAGCGAGGCAGGGGTCGATGTTTGGTGTTTGCTCGGCAAAAAAGCCGGCGATAATACCCAGGTGCTGGCTCTAGCAGATGAGCTGGGCTATGGCTATCGGGAAAAACGGATACTGGCTCAGCCCTGGGAGCTGCTGACTCACCTATGGCGCAGGCCTTCCCTGGCAGGCATCGAACGTGCGTCCGCTGCTGCGATCAAGCCTCCCTGGCCTGACCTTGTTATCAGCGCTGGCCGGCGCAATGAGCAGGTCGCGCAGTGGATAAAACAGCAGTCGAGAGGCCGCACCAGACTGGTACACATGGGGCGCCCCTGGGCACCATTGGCTGCCTGGGACCTGATTGTGACAACACCTCAGTACTTCCTGCCACAGCAGGAGAATATCCTGCACAACAGTCTGCCCTTACACCGTTTGGCCCGCGAGGACATGTCGGCGGCCGGCGAGAATTTGCGCACGCATATCGAGGCGCTACCGCGCCCCTGGATCGCCGTGTTGGTGGGGGGAGACAGTGGCCGCTTCGTGCTCACCGCGGAGAAAGGTAAGTGTCTGGGCGAGTTGTCCAGCCAGCTGGCCGTGGCTTGTGGTGGGTCGGTGCTGCTAACGGATAGTCCGCGCACACCGGTTGCGGCGGGGGATGCCGCCGAGGCTGCCTTGAGGCCGGCATCCTATTGTTATCGTTGGTGCCAAGGTGGAGACAACCCCTACCGCGGTTTGTTGGCGCTGGCTGATGCGTTCGTGGTTACCGGGGAATCCATGTCCATGCTGGGTGAGGCCGCGGCCATGGGCCGGCCCCTGTATATATTCGATGTGGGAGACCCGGGGAGGCCCTGGTGGCAGTTGTTGCACAGCTATCGCTATAAACCCCTGAGCCACCGCTTCGCCATGCGCTGGGGTCCGGTGCGTATGCGTCGGGATATCGGCAGGATACAGGAGCAAATGGTGAATAGCGGTATTGCGAGCTGGCTCGATGCGGAGGGCATTACCGCCGCAGCGGACGCAATATGTGCACCGACTGCCGCCGCAGTAGGCGGCGGCTCACCGGCGCAGGATGAGTTAAGGCGGACAGCTGCCGCCGTCAGGCAGCTTGTGACAGGGCGCTGAGGGGGTGTATGGGCGCCGGCGGTAGTGCGGGTGTGCGTTCCAGAACTTCCAGGGCGTCGTGCCGCACGTGGTTTAGCGCCATCTCGTTGCGCAGGAATTCTTCCGTAATACTGCCGTTGGCCAGGCATTCTTTTAGCAGGCCAAAGAAAAAATCTTCCTGGTTCTGGTCCGGGTGCTGTTTGTAGTTGCCGAGAAAGGCGTACTCGCCAAACAGCTTGCGTCGGGCGCGCATTACCCATGCCACCGGCGGGAACAGCCGAAAGCGCTCTGCGGGGCGCCAGTCAGTGGGCAGGCCGGTTTTCCAGGGTTGGGTTTTGCGGCGAGTGGTGTGCAGCATCTTGGTGGCAGTGGTGAACTTATCGAAGTCGTTCCACTCGGGCTCAAAGAAGTCGATAGTGCTGCGGTCTTCCTCTCTCAGGCAAATCCAGGGCTGGTAGTCCTGGGTGAAATCAAACATGGCCTCGAAACTACGCTCTGCGTCCCAGTGTTGCAGTTTGGCGCAGTCCAGCAGCATCACGCTGCTGGCCATGCAGCGGTCTACGAGGCCCTTGGGGCCGGAGCGCATCCGGCACATGATGGCCTTGCCCTTCATGTCGCGACTCAGCAGCTCCCATATGTCAGCGACGGCAAAGATGTCCGGGTCGATAACAACGGCTCGGCCCTCATAACCCATAAGCTTTGGCGGCATGAAGCGGGTTGGAGTGAAAGATTGCAGATCGTCATTCAGCCACTCGCGTTTGACGCCATCGCGCAGGTAGTCCTGGCCCTCGTGTGCGGCAAACATCGGATAGTCGCGGCTGTCGATTAGTTGCACATCGAACTTGTCGTTGTTGCTCGAATAGCGGCGCAGGGCGTGCTGCGCCACGATGGCGCCGGTGATTTGCTTGTGGTTCGTCTGGATAAATACGCAGGCTTTCATAGAGTAGCGGGGTCCGTTTTACACCGGGCAACTATAATGGAAGAGGCCCTTTTTTGCCATTTGAGGCGGTCAGAATTCAGTGTGAATAGTACTTGATACTGCGCCCGGTGACGGTGGTATAGAGCACTCCCGCGGCCTTGGCGACACGGTAAAGGCTGTGCATGAAAGTGGCTTTCGAAAGTATAGAAAAAGGCATTATAATCAATGAGATAAGCATTTTTGCCAGGGCGGCAGTAAGCAATTTCAGGCGGCGCTTTCCATCGCCGTGATAACGCGCCATATTGACCTGCGAACAGCCGTTCTTGAAGCCGCGACGCATCAGGCCCCGGGCGCTGTAGCGCTCCGGTCCGTGAACCCTGTGAATAATCGAATTTTCTGCTGAGGCAAGGCTTGCTCCCATATTGTGAGCGCGGATGAAAAAGTCCTTGTCCTCTCCGCCACTATTGCAGAAGGCATGGGAAAAGACGGGCCCCACCTTGCCCACTCGCAGTAAAATATCCCTGCCGACCAGCAGGTTACAGGTTGAGGCGCAGTCCGGCAGGCCGTAGCGCCCGCCCTTTTTGTCCTGTTTTGTCTTGGTGGGGGAGCGAAAAATGCCCGATTCCCGTGCCCAGTCCGGCATCTCTTCATCCAGCACCCAACTGCCGAACACGAGATCGGCGCCGGTGGCCTGCTGTTGCTGTAACAAGCGCAGCAACCAGTCTGCGAGCGGCACATCATCGTCATCAATAAACGCGAGGAATTGAGCACCGTGCTCCAGTGCTACCGCTACCGCCCGATTGCGCGCGTGGGTGATACCGGGCTCCGGCTCAGTCGTGTAATGGACTTTGATGCTAAGGCTGCGGCCGGTTAGTTCGCAGATATCGCGGGTGGCAGAGTTAGGGTTGTTGTCGATAACTATCAGCTCGACCCGGCCCGGGTCATAGTCGCCAAGCTCTATGTCGCGCAGGGTAAGCAGCAGCCGTTTGAGTACTTCGGCGCGGTTGTGCGTGCAGACGCAAATGGCGACCAGAGGGGTGGGGGTGGAAGTGTTGGTCATGTGTTACTTAAAAACACCGCGGCGATAGAGATTCCAGAAGTAACCCCACATATAGATGAGTGGTGCCCGCCTGACCTTGTCGGGAATGACAACGCTCTCTCCGGAGTGCCGTTCCAGTTTCCACGCGATATAATCCAGTCCCCCCTCGAACGTAAACAATGCTTTCACCAACCGCGTGACTGAGAGCAGTTTTCCTTGAACCTGGCGCAGCGACCACGCCAACTGCGTTGACCGACGCTGGGCCGCGGCCACCTCGCTGCGGTAGCTCAATTCGCCGCCATCATCATACACCGTAAAGCCGAAGCCAAGCGAGGGGGCGTGGTGCCTGGTGACGACTGAGTAGAACTCGCGGGAGGACTGGACCAGTTCAATAGACCTCCCCGGGCGTTCAGTGCGCAATTCCGTTGAATAACTCAGCCCCAGTGCCTGCTCCCACAGGCCGGTGACCGTACCCTGTTCTGGCAAAACCGGTAGGCTATTGTGCAGCAGTGTGCGAGCTGCGCGCAGCAGGCTGCTTTCCATCAGCTCACGGGTTTGCTGATCGCGACTGTACAGAATACGGGTGGGTTGGGAGAACCTGCCCCAGATATAGGATTGAAACCATGCTCTGGAGCAACCGCGCTGAAAATCGTGCAGGGATATCAGGGTAATCTTGCCGCGCAGGGTTTTCCCGTTGTGCTTCACTTCGGCATAGAAAACATTGGGTGGCAGCAACCAGTTGGTGGCCGCCAGCATGGGGCGACGGTAGGCAGCGCGGTAGCTGGAGCAGACCAGGTAAAGGTCCAGCAGACCCTCGTAGATGTCGCCGGTGCGCAGGCATGAGCCGTATAGCAGTATGGCGTAAATGGCATTGTGATGGCGCGCCTGCAGCTGCTCCAGAAGCAGTCGGAGGGCGGGGTCTTCAGCGGCGTCCGGGCCTGGAACTGCGGGATAATCGCTCACAGTTTGAGAAAATCCAGGTAGGGGCTGGCGCTGATATCGACTTGGCCTTTTGTCACCAGGATTTCTCCATCCAGGTTGAGTTTGCCGTCCAGGTGCAGGCGGATCCCGTCGGCATTGTGACTGATATAACCCGATTCAGGAACCGCATGGCGGTTAGGGCGGCCGCGAATTATGGAAACAAAGGTGCGGATGAAGCGACTGCAGCCCTGTTCAAAGAGTGTAACCCGAACTCTGCCTGCACCAGTACCCCAGAATGGGCGCATGCCAAAGGCCAGTCGTTGCAGGGTGCTGACGGCGAGAATCAGGGTGTCATGGGTCGCAGTCTCGCCTTCATCCAGCGCCAGTTTAATGGTGACATGGCGATTGAAGTCCGGATCGTTGCGCACCAGCCCCCACACTGTGCGCAAGGTCGTCAAGGCCAGGCTGAAGTCATCCCTCAGGCCGCGGGCATGGACTTCGGCATGGGCGTATTCGGTGCCCTGGATAACGGCGCCGCCTCCCAGAAACATGCCGTAGTGGGGTTTTTGCTCGCCGGCAATCATCACGCGCATCAGCGCGCGTTGTGCCAGCAGCCCCTTTGTCTGCCGCTCGCCCTCGCACCAGCGACAAAAGCGCTCGGTGGCATTCAATAGCGAGCCGCTGACCCCGATATCACCGGCGTTCATATTAGCCGTGCCGCCGGGCAACAAGACGATCAGGGGCGGGGTGGCGAAAAGTTCGGATTCGAGCATCTCGCCGAGGATATTCGCGGCGGTGCCGTCACCGCCATTGATCGCGAGGACGCCGATCTGGCGGTTCGCCAGTTCGGCTAGCGCAGGCCTGACATCAGCTGCACTGTGGGTGACCACATGGTGTATCCCGGGGCAGCTGGCGATTCTTGTGTAGATGCGCTCAAACTGATCCCGGTTGTGCCCGCTGGCTGGATTGCTGATCAATCCTACCGGGCATGTTGCAGCTGTCACAGAGCGGGATTCCGCAGTGTGACGCTCTTGAGATTGATCTCGGTAGCGCCGATACGCGGCGCGCTGCCGCGCAACTGTAGTGGTAGACCGTTTTCTTCGTCAAAAAGTATGATGATGTCGCCGTTAAGCCCCATCAGGCTGAAATCATATTTCTCGAGCTGATCCCCCACCGGGCTGATTGCCAGTGCCACGGCTGCTGCACTGCGTGTGCCGGTGACCGCGGTTTTGCTGTTATCCAGCCGGTAATTTACCTTGATACCGGGCTGGTCGCCGCCGGGGGTCATGCGTACCAGGTAGAAATTGAATTCCGTGTTGACTATGACCTCTGCCGCCTCTGCTCCGGAGGCCTGGAACCGGCCCGCCAGTAGCAGCAGCGCATAGGCATCTGTGACTACTTTGCCCGCGGCTTCCTGTGGGTAGGCGATGTCCTTGCGACTGCTTACCGGCCACTCACTGGGCGGCAATTCTGTCTTGGGCGGTGGGTTACGCCGCACCCTCTCAATGTGCTCTGGCAGGAAGTTGTACGTTTTGTAGCGTTGCTCTTTGCCCTTGCTCAGGCGCGCTCGATACAGAGCCCAGCCATCTGCCGCTGTCAGATCCAGCCTCACCTCCTCGGAATTGCTGGCGACCGAACTGTTGGCTGTCAGCTGCCAATGCTCGCTGTTGTCTTCATCGACGTCAATTTCAACACGCGACTTCGCGGTCATAAAGAATGCTTTTTGTTCGTATTCCAGCACCTTCCAGTCAGGAAGGGGCAGCACCTTGCCGGTTTCACCAGCCGCGACCTGTGAGCTAGCCAGGACTGTGAATAGCGCCAGGCTGCGGCACAGGGGTTCTACGGACAGTGTTCTCATTGCTTGTGCCCCGGGTAGCGGATGGTTGCCGGCAGGTGTCGTACCGGATGTACAGCCATGATAAGCGCCACCGGCAGCCAAAAAAACAGCCATATTTCCTTTGGATGCACCAGCAGCCGGTCATAGTCCATTGCGACAGATGTCATTCCATACAGGATTAGCGCGAGGTAAATCCGCTCCCCGCGTTGTCGATACAGGCCCCAGGCCCAGTGTAGTGCTACCGCCAGTATAGCTGTCAGCAGCGCCAACCCCACCAGGCCGCCGTCGCGCAGCGTCGCCAGATAGCTGTTATGAGCATGGTTGAAGACCTGGTCATAGGCGTTTACCCGCGGATTTGTCAGGTAGCCATGGCCGAGCCACCAGTGGCCCTGCATATTTTCCAGTACTTGCTCCCATATACCCGGACGGAAGGAGTAATCGCCCACCCGATGCTCCCATAGTTGAGAGTTTGCGGACATCAGGGCCCACACAGCTGCCACTCCAACCCCTGCTATTGCCAGTGCGCGATAACCCAGCAGGATTAGCAGGCCCACGCTAACCCCTGCCAGGGCAGTACGCGACTGGGTAAAGACCACAAGGCTGAGCAGGATAGCGGCAAGTGAGTAGTAAGCAAGACGGTTTTCGCGGCCGCGCTCAGTAAACACATAGTGCATGCTCAACACCAGGAAAACGCCGTAGGCTGAAGCCGCCTTGTTCTGGTGGTGCATTACGCCCAGAGGTTCCAGCCGTGACAGCGGGAATGGGTTCGCGATATACCAGGCGACAATCGACACCAGTGCTGCCGCTGCTGCCAGCCAGGTGGCGCGGTGCGCCAGTCGGTCCATGAGGGAAGCCTTTTCTACCCACAAATAGCCGCTGATAAAACAGAATGTGAGAACGCTCAGGGTGTAGCCGACCGCCTCCAGTGCCGCCTGGGGTTGGAAATCTTCCGTCCACAGCAGGCTTGTCATCATATAGGCCGCGTATAGCAGTAGCAGCCCACAGAGCGCGTTGCCGCGATAAAAGTTCGCCAGCTCACGCCACAGCATCAGCACAGCGGGTAGCACCAGGATGTAGTATAGGCGCCGGTGTCCCGGCGCCATCGGCAGCAGGAAGTAGCCGGCGATGAAGACGGTGTAAAAGTACACCATTCCCCGGTTCAGCAGGAACCGCTGAATTGCATTGAAATCCATAGTTTTCAGATACTTGCGAAGGTCGGTCGAATGCCGTTAAAAATACCACACAATCTTGAGAATGGCCCGATCATCCTATAACCTTCGCCACTTCATTTGCCCCGCTCGGGGATCGAGGTCCACCATGCACATGATCATCAAGCGACTGACCAAGTGGCTGGTACGCGCGATTTGCGTATTTCTGCCAGAGGCCAAGGCGCACGAATTGGAGCGCTGGCGCCGTGGCCGCGAGGAGTTCTGGAAGTATAACCGTTGCCAATACATCTTTGCATCCTATGGCAAAAGCGGGCGTACCTGGGTGAGAGTGATGATCTCGCGGTATTACCAGCTGGTCTACAAGCTGCCGGACAATATCCTGATGGGCTTTGACAATTACACCCGCTTGAACAGCGACATTCCCAAAATCTTCTTCACCCATGACAACTATCTGCGCGGTTACACTGGCAATGTGGACTCCAAGAAGGACTTCTACAACAAGAAAACGGTGTTACTGGTGCGCAACCCCATAGATGTTGCGGTGTCGCAGTTCTTTCAGTGGAAGTATCGCATGCGCCCGGAAAAGAAGGCCATGAACAAATACCCAGAACATGAGGCAAACATCTCGGTATATGACTTTGTGAAGGACGAGAATCAGGGTTTGTCCCATATTATTGAATTTATGAACAACTGGGCGCGTGAGCTGCCAAAAATAGAAAACCTGCTGGTGGTGCGCTACGAAGATCTGCGCACAAACCCCGAAAACGAAATGGGCCGCATCGTTGAATTTCTCGGCTTGCAAGCCAACGCGGAATTTCTGAAAGACACTGCGGAATTCGCGTCGGTGGAAAACCTGCGTAAAAAGGAGCAGGAAAACTATTTCTGGCGCAGTGGCAGCAGGGTGCAGGCAAAAGATGTCAATGACCCCAATACGTTCAAGGTGCGCAAGGCCAAGGTCGGTGGCTACCGCGATTATTTTGACGACGATCAAGTAGCAGAGCTGAACGCGATGGTAGATTCGCGTCTGATACCGGCTTTCGGCTATACCGCCGCGGAGCAAGGGGCCTAGACCATCATGGATAAATGCGTGTTCATTCATACCAACGAGCGGCAGTGGTTGGGTGCCCTGGTTGCCGAATACTCGTTCCGTCGCAACTCGGCAAATGCCGACAAATTTGACGTTCGCTTTATCCATACACGTGACTTTCCCTATCTGGCGGCGCGGGAAGGGCAGAGTTTTCTGCGCGGCGGCACAACCCGCGTCTGGCATATGGACGACCTGCAGTCCTTTACGCCGTTGCGCTTTCTGCCTCCCAAACTGATGAACTGGCAGGGCCGGGCAGTAGTGACCGATCCGGATGTATTCGCAGTGGGGGATGTGTATGAACTGCTGGATCGGGATATGGGTGGCTCTGCGGTGATGGGGCGGCACCGCTCAGGCAAGTCCGAAAAAGGTTACCAGGTGGCTACCAGCGTTATGCTGCTTGACTGCGAGAAGCTGCGGCACTGGGATGCGGAGGCGGAGTTCGGCCAGTTGTTCAGCTCGGAAAAAGACTACAAGGAATGGATGGTTCTGGCTTACGAGGATCCGGCCACAATCGGCTACCTGGAAGACTGCTGGAACGACTTCGATCATCTCGACGACAATACCCGGCTGTTGCACAACACCAAACGTCGCACCCAACCCTGGAAAACGGGCCTGCCGGTAGATTACACACCGGCTGACAAGTTTAAAGACAAGCCTTTGCTGGCCTCTCTCAACAGGCTGCGGGCCAATGTGTTTGGCGAGTACGGATTGCTGGGCCGTTACCACGAACATCCTGACAAACAGCAGGAGGCATTTTTCTTTGGCCTGTTGCGCGAGTGCCTGGACAACGGCCATGTGACCGAACAACTGGTGCGGGACGAGATCAGTAAAAACCACGTGCGTCACGATGCTTTCGAGGTGTTGGCTCGCACGCCGGCATTAGGAAAAAAAGCAGCATGAAATACATTGATATCACGAAATTGAGCACACTGGATCGCGGAGACTTCCTCAAGGTCAAACCCTATCCATACTACAATCCTGAGGGAGTGCTGACGGCAGAGGGCTTCCAGGATTTGTTGGCTAATATGCCACCTATTGAACTGTTTAAGCATAACTTTGGCTATGAGCGTCGGGCCGGGCAGGCACCGCACGATCGCTACTCCCTGGAATACGAGCCAGGTATGCCGGTGCCGCAACCCTGGCAGGATTTTATCGCCGAGATGCGCAGTGATGCCTACCGCGACCAGATAGCGCGATTACTGGGTGCCAAAAAGGTGGAGTTCCGTTTTCATTGGCATTACACACCCTCCGGTTGCGATGTGTCTCCCCATTGCGACGCGCGCCGTGAGCACGGCTCTCACCTGTTCTATTTTAATTCTACCGACGACTGGGATCCTGCCTGGGGTGGTTCCACCCTGGTTTTGGACGATGGCGGTCGTCTGGATTACAACTCCGCCCCCGGCTTCGATGAGTTCGATGCGGCGATTGAGTGCAAATCCATAGGCAATTACAGCTCACTGATGTTGCGTACTGACCACGCCTGGCACGCAGTACGCGCAATCAATTGCCCCGAGGGCGCGTTGCGCCGGGTTTTTATTGTGGTGGTAAACCCCGTGAGCCTCTTCTGGAAAGTGCGTGACCGAATTATCGGCAAAAAAATCCAGCGCTTCTGATGCCATGCTGGCGCCGGGCGAGGGGGAATTGCATCTGTGGTTCTGCCGTCGCGAGCTGGTTGCCGGCAGTGAACCTTTCCAGCGCGAAGTGTTGTCGCGTTATGCCGGGGTAGCGCCGACAGATCTCAACTTCGCCAAAGGTCCCCACGGGAAACCGGCGCTGTCATCCCCGCATTTGTCTTTAGCTTTCAATCTCAGCAACTGCCGCGATCGGTTGGTCATGGCGATCAGTGCAGGTGCCGCCGTAGGTGTCGATCTCGAATATTGTGACCCCCGGCGGGATGTTGAAAAACTGGCCCAACGCTTTTTTTCCGCTACAGAAATGCTTCAGATGCGCGCCTGCGCAGGCGCTCCAAAGATTGACCGGTTTTACGATTACTGGACCCTCAAGGAAGCCGCCATCAAGGCCACCGGGGGATCTCTGGGGCGAGAGTTGGAAGCCACCAGTTTTGACCTGAGGGAATCTGTCGGCCTTGCCGGTGAGGGTACCCCCGGCTCTATTACTGCGCTGACATCGCCTGTGGACGGCCAGGCCTGGTTTGGCCTGCTGCAACCCTTTGATGAATATCGGTTGGCCATTTGCTGTATTGCGGCGGATGATTTTTCTGCTGGAATTCTACAGTTTGATTGGCCGCACGACACGCCTCAAATGTGTTCCCCCAGACTGCTGGCCAGCTCAAGTGTCGATAGCAAAACTGCCTGGAGTGCCAGCTTGTGACTGCGCAAAACTACCCTGAGTCCTACTACGCTGCAACGCGAAATATTGTTGGCGACTTCCCCTCCCTGCAGGGTGATATCGACACAGATATCTGTATTTGTGGCGGCGGTTTTACCGGAATCGCCACCGCTCTCAGTTTGGCTGAACGCGGTTATTCAGTAGTCGTGCTGGAACAGCATCGCATCGGTTGGGGCGCCTCCGGTCGCAATGGCGGGCAGTTTATCGGTGGTTTCAGCGGAGAAGATGAGATATTGCGTCAGCTGGGTGAGGAGGTGTCCGACCTGGTATGGGATATCGGTTGGCTAGGCAATAATATTATTGCCGAACGCGTGGCGAAATATGCAATTGATTGCGATTTGAAATACGGCTACATGGACGTGGCCTTAAAGCCGCGACACATGCGCCAGTTTGAAGACTACCACAGCGAATTACAGCGCCGGGGTTTCGCCGATTCGGTGCGAATGGTTGCCGCGTCGGATATGCACTCCGTTATAGGCAGCGATGCCTATATTGGCGGCCTCATCAACAATCGCAGCGGACATCTGCACCCGCTGAATCTGTGCCTGGGTGAGGCCCGGGCCGCTCTGAATCTGGGCGTACAGTTGTTTGAGAACAGTGAGGTGCTGGCGATAGAGCACGGCTCACGGCCCAGTGTCCTCACGGCCAGGGGCCGGGTCAGGGCTAACACGGTGTTGTTGGCGGGCAATGCCTACCAGCAACTGGAAACCGCCAGGCTGCCGGGACAGGTGTTCCCGGCTGGCAGCTATATCATCGCCACCGAGCCGCTCAGTGAAGCTGAAGTCGCTGACATCAATCCACTGGATATGGCCTTTTGCGACCCCAACTATGTGCTGGACTACTTTCGGTTGTCTGCCGACAGGCGCATGTTGTTTGGTGGGCGTTGCAATTATTCCGGGCGTGAGCCGAAGAGTATTCGCTCCAGCATTGAGCCACGCATGCACCGTATATTTCCGCAGCTGCGGGGTAAACGTATCGATTACGAGTGGGGCGGAAACATTGGTATTGTGGTTAATCGAGTGCCGGTTATAGGTCGTTGGCAGGACAATGTTTATTACGCCCTGGGTTATTCGGGTCACGGGGTGAACATGACGCATGCCACCGGCGAGATTCTGGCGGAGGCAATAGCTGGCAACCTGGAGAAACTGGACCTGTTCCAGCGTGTTCGTCACCCGCGCTTTCCCTTCCAGCGCGCCCTGGGCAGCCAGATGCTTGCCCTGGGTATGCTCTATTACCGTTTTCTCGATCTGCTTTGATGGTAAACTGCAGCCTCAGTCATTTCCCGCACTTATTATTCGACTATGCTCATTGACCAGTACTATACCGTTAGCAACGGCAAAATCAGTTTCACGCGTGAGCAGGGCAGTAACTTTGCCAAGCAGGTGGCGGACGATTTTAATCCAATCCACGATCCCGATTCTCGTCGGTTTTGTGTGCCCGGGGATTTGTTGTTTGCGGTAATCATCGCACGCTACGGGCTCAGTCAGCATATGGAATTCAAGTTTACCGGCATGGTAGACGACAGCTCGCAGCTGGTACTTCCTGAGCCCGCAGAAGAGCTCGCAATGGATGACGCGGCGGGTAAAAAGTACCTCTCTATCCGGCGAGCCGGGGGAAACAGCAGAGAGGATAAACTTATAGACAATCTTACCCATGCCTATGTTGAATTTTCCGGCCACTCTTTCCCCCACATTCTGGTGCCCCTTCTGGCAGAGCAGAATGTGATGATCAATATCGCACGCCCCATGGTCTTCTACGAGAGCATGGTCATTGACCTGGACCGGCTGGATATCGAGCAACCGGTACTGGTGGAGGAAAAAAATGAACTGGCTATCGATGGCAAGCGCGGTGAGGTCCAGTTTACCTTCAACCTGGTAGAGGCGGGCCTTGTCGTGGGGCGGGGTAAAAAACGCATGGTCCTGGGTGGGCTGCGTGAGTACGACGCCGCCGTAATGGATGAGGCGGTAACCAGCCTCAATCAGCGCAAGCAGGATTACCTGTCGAGCTAGGTCCCCGGCTTTTCCGATCAAAACATATTTCAGCACCAGATTTTATCTTCGCCCTTGGTTTTCGCCGCGCAGTTGACAGCGCCAGAGGCCGGGACTATGGTGCTAACGTTATTCCCCCAAACGGTTAGGAGGTCACAAGATGATTGTAATAAAGCCTAACCGGGCACACTTACAGGGTTAAACCTCGGCTTCGGCCACCCCTGCATTTCCTCGCCCGGTGTTAAGCCGGGGCAATGAGCCCCCAAATTCTTACTAATGGCGCATGTGTGCCAGGGGTTTACTGTGAGCAATGAATTGTCATTGGCCAACCTGGGTTGGCAACCGTTTTTTCAACAACAACTATCGCTGGACGAGTGGCAGGAACTGGCCCCGGCCCGGGTCGTTGAGCAACACAGATCGGCAATAGAGGTGGCCACAGCATCGGGCCATGCAAGCCTCCCGGTAGTTCACTCCATGCCGGCTTTGACAGTGGGTGACTGGGTATTGCTGGACGGGGGTGGAACTTTTCTGCGCGCACTTGAGCGCAAGAGCTGTTTTCGTCGCAGGGCGGCAGGCGCAATAGCGCAAGAGCAATTGCTGGCGGCTAATGTAGATGTCGCGTTGATTGTGTGTTCGCTGAACGATGACTTTAACCTCAATCGTATCGAGCGCTACCTGAGTGTGGTCAACAATGCAGATGCCGAACCGGTCATTGTGTTATCGAAGTCGGACCTGTGTCGCGACCCCGAGGCATATCGGGCAGAGGTGCAAAAGCTGGACAGCATGCTGTGCGTGGAGCTTGTGAACAATCTTGCGGATGGTGGCGCCGACGTGTTGCGACCCTGGTGCCGGCCCGGTAAAACGGTGGTTCTGTTGGGATCATCCGGTGCCGGTAAGTCTACTCTCGCCAACACACTGTTGGGACAGGATAGGCAATCCACTGGCGTCATTCGGGAAAGTGATGCCAAGGGCAAACACACCACCACCCGACGCTCGTTGATAGCGATGTCAGGCGGAGCGATGATTCTCGATACACCGGGGATGCGGGAGTTGCAGCTGGCCGATTGTGAACAGGGTGTTGCGACAACCTTTGCCGACATCGAGGAGCTGGCGAGGAACTGTCGGTTCGGTGACTGTGCGCATAACTCGGAGCCCGGCTGCGCAGTGCGCACTGCGATTGACGCGGGTGAACTGGAGGAGAGGCGGTACCTGAATTACTGCAAGCTCGCACGCGAACAGGCATTGAATACGGCCTCACTGGCGGAACGCAGGGCGGCAGAAAAAAAGCGCGGCCGCTACTACAAAACCATTCAGAGAGAGTCCCGAGGTGTCAGGCGTGACTAGTCCGTTTCTGCGGTGTCACGGTATGTACCAGATCGGAGAGCTGTAAGCCCGCTCCTGGATGCTGGCGGGATACTCTGCAGGTGGACGGGTTCTCAGTGCTACGGCATCGTAAAGCGAGTGCCGGGGCGTGGGAATCTGTAATACTCTGACGTAGTAAAACGCACTCTGGGCGGGATCGAAGGCCGGGTCTTCCCACACAGTGGCCAGCTGGGCGGCGCCAATGTTGTTGGTATAGGCGGCGGTCTCTGCATTTACCGTGTTGCCGACAGGCGGCAGGGAGCCGTCTGCTGCTGGCAGGCGCTCTGGGGACCAGGCAACGTCAAAGATTTTTTCCCGGCTGTTGCCCTGGGCATCGACCCAGCCCTTGATCACTTGCACGCGATCCAGGTTGGCCCCCTTCGGGTCTTTCAGTGCACTGATCAACAACCTGATCCCGCCGCCTGTTGTTCCGGGGCCGCTTATCTCACCGCCCATCGGCACACCGCCGGCGTAACCCAGGGTGGCGAGGTCCGGAGATTCGGAATCCCGGGGAATGAAATTCCAGCCGGCAAACAGCCGCAGCGCGATCCGCGGCCCGGTGGTGGCGTACACCTCGCGCCGCTGCAGTGCATCAAATATGCTTTGACGGGTGTTCTCTTTGGCCCAGACGGCGGCCATACCCGCAGCCGCCATATCCCAGCCCGTTGCCTTCACACCACCAAGCGAATCGCCGCGCTTGTTAGCAGGCACGGAATCGTACGCCATCTTGCCCCAGAAGTTGCCTTCTTCGGAGCTGGACAGCCCGGTGTGAGCATCGGTGGAGCCGATTACGCCGAATTGGTACGGGTTATCGCCCAGCGCCTGGCCGATCTGCAGGCCCCGGCCCAGGGCCGGCCGAATGAAATCGCCTATTGCAGCGCGATAGGGTTGCCAGTCCTGCTGCAGGTAAAACTCAAAGGGTTCAAAGTCAGCAAAAGCGTCCTCCGGCGAAAGGCTGGGGTGAGTCTCTGAATCACCCTTCAGCTGGGTTATTTCAACCACCGGCTCCCAGCGCCGACGCGTCTGGATATACTCTGCGTCCATGGGCTCGCCACGCAGTGTGGTCTCGTCAAACATATAGCCTTTGGAAATATTCGAGTTGTGAGGAATCGCGATAAACTCGCTGTCGGTGCTTTGTGCAGTTGCGTCCAGCCACGCCCAGAGATCCTGGGGATACTGGCTCTGGTCCGATCCAAAGGGCATGTATTGCGCCGCCTTGTCGCGCCCGTTGGCTGTGACAACCACCCGGTGCAGATTGGCGCCAGCGGGAATGGAGCTCCACTCCCAGCCCAACAGAGCGGTAAAGTTGCCGGGTTCATTGTTTCTTTCCGCAGCGTCGATGATTTCGCCCCAGCTGGTGATTACCGTGGGGGAAATATCTCCAAGCGAGTTATCGATAGGCGTGTTCCCAGGGTCTGTAACCGGGTCGGAGCCCCAGTTGTCGAGCCTCACAGGCAGCAGGTCCTTGAACACCACCGAGCCATAGCCTGCCCACATAGCTAGCCGTATGGTGGCCACGGACGCCCAGCGTACAACCGCGTCCCAACCGGAAATCGCGCCGAATTCCTCGTGTTCATTCACAATAGCCCGCAGCACACCCATGGCCTCGGCGTGGTCGGATACCACCAGAAAATCCAGCGGTGTGTCAATCTGTACCCGCGCTTCAGTATAGGGGTGGATTACCGGCAACCCTCGCGCCCAACGATAAGCCGTGTCCGGGTCGGCGGAATCATTGAGGTTCAGGAATGCATCGAAAGAGTAAGAGGTATGCAGGTGCGTGTCGCCCCAGTACAACTGAGTGGGCCCGCCCGCATACAGTGGCGCGGTTCCGGCAACCAGCAGTCCCGTCATCAGCGCCTGGAGTGTGCTATTCATGCGTGTATCCTCGCGTGGGGCGTCTACCCGGTGTCGCTTAGCTTGTTGCCCTGCGTTTGGGTGCAACCGCTTTTTTCTTCGCTACGCTTTTCGGTCGCGCTGCACTTTTCACCCCGACCTTTTTTGCAGGCGTTTTTTTGCGGGCCGCAGCGGGTTTGGCGGTGGCCTTTCGTTGCGGCTTCGCTTTTGCCTTGGGAGCAGTCGCTCTCGTCTTGCGGGGCGCGGGCTTGCTCCCTACCGTGGCGGCCAGTAGCTCATCGAAGCTATCCTGCAGGCACTGACGATAGAAGTCGGGGTCGGGCATAAGCTCGCGACAGCAAGTGATTGATATGGTGAATTCACCGCAGTAGCTGCTGATAACATGAAACAGGCCAACGCTATCCAGCACCGGTCCGGTGCCGAGATTGGAGAGCATTTTCGCTCCGGTGTTGTACAGCGGAACCTGTGGCCCCGGGACGTTGGTGATCACGCAGTTGTATATCGGTTTAATCTGATTTGCCAGGTTCCAACGACTGGCCAGTCGCGCCGCCTGGGCGGTGAGGGTGCTCGGTATGAACTGCGTGTAATCCGTCATGGACTTGGCGCCAATGGCATTGGCCAATTCCTTTGCGTCCCGGGCATGTTCGTGTACTGCCGCCAACCGTTCCGCAGGATTCTTGATATCAGTGCGCAGCATTACCGCCATTGCGGACACCACGTTGCCGGCTGTGCCCTTCTCGGCGGGATCGCGCACATTGATTGGAGCCATGGCGACCAGGCTGGCATCCGGCAGTTCATTCTTGGATTCCAGGTAGCGCCGCAGGCCGCCGCCGCACAGGGTAATAGCGACATCATTGACGGTCGCGCCGGGTACGGCATTTTTTATAGCCTTGATATCGCTCAGTTGAAAGCGGGCTGCGTCGAACACCCGGTGGGCGGAGACTTTGTCGTTGAAACGGGTGCGCGGGACATCCGGGATTCCGTGCAACTCACCCTTGCGCAGGCGAGCATAGGCCTTGGCAAATCCCGGTACGGTATTGCGCGCCAGGGATATTATGCGAAAGGGCTGACGCAGGTTGTTGAGCTGCGAGCGCACTACCAGTTCGAGCGTGCCCGGGTTGCGGGTGACTTCAACCGGATAGGGCTCCGCCTCTGTATGAACTTCCGGGCTGAGGTCATGCAGTGCCGCAGTGATTTCCATTCCAGAGGCGCCGTCAACAGCGGCATGGTGCATTTTGGTAAACAGAGCGAAACAACCGGGCGGGTAGCCCTCCACGTTATCCAGCCCCTCGATAACATACATTTCCCACAGTGGACGACTGCGGTCCAGGGGTCTGGCGTGCACCCGTGCCACCTGGATGCAAAGCTGCCGCCAATCGCCCGGGGCCGGCAGCGCGATATGGCGAATATGAAATTCCGGATCGAAGCTGCCATCCGATACCCAGTAGGGGTGATCGAGGCCCAGGGGTACAGTCAGCAAATGGCGCGAGAGAATAGGCAAGCGCTTGATTCGGTTGGTGGTGTTTTCAATAATGTCCTTGAAGCGCACCTTACCGCCTGGAGCAGTGGCCTGATCGTAGATCGCCAGGCTGGATATATGCATGGGGGCATTGGCGGTTTCGAGATAGAGAAAAGAGGCGTCGAGCCCGGAAAGTTGTCGCATAGGTTGGCGTCCTGAAAGTAGATGTCTGGCGAAGTTGATATAGAGATTTCAGTTACAGATGCTGTTTTAACAGGATAGCAGGAAAATCCACCCATATGGGGCATGCTGCCCCGGTGAATCTAATATGGAAAATAAGGCATATTGCATCTATCCTGTCTCTGCGTGTTTGTCTCAGGGAGGAATGTAGGCTTGGCCATGGAATTCAAGGATTACTATCAAACGCTAGGCGTAAATGCTGACGCAGATGCCAAAGCAATCAAGGCGGCTTATAGACGTCTGGCGCGCAAATACCATCCCGATGTCAGTAGCGAAGAGAATGCAGAGCACCAGTTCAAGGAGGTGTCCGAAGCCTACGAGGTACTCAAGGACAAGGACAAGCGGGCCGAGTACGATATGTTGCGCCAGCGCGGTGAGGCGGGCTCTTTTGAACCGCCGCCAGGCTGGCAGCCGGGCGGATTCCAGTCAGACCCAGGGGATTTCCAGGGTGGGTTCTCAGACTTTTTCGAACAGGTGTTCGGGCAGTCCGGGCATGGTTCGGGGCAAGGTTATTCGCGCCAGCAGTTTGTTCACCGGGGTGAGGATATTGAACTGTCCATGGCAATATTCCTCGAGGATTCCCTGAAGGGAAAATCCCATACCATCACCTATGAGGTCCCCGCTTTTGACGAGCAGGGCCACCTCGTCAGGCAGAAGCGCACACTGAACGTAAAAATTCCTGCAGGGGTGATTGAGGGCGAGCGCATTCGACTCAAGGGGCAAGGGGCCCCCGGTATCGGCGACGCTCCCGCTGGCGATCTTTACTTACAGATCAAGTTTGCACCCCATCCCATGTACCTGGTCGACGGGTCGTCGCTGACAATCACGGTACCGCTGGCACCCTGGGAGGCCGCGCTCGGATGCAAAATGCAGGTGCCGACACTGGATGGTGCCGTTAGCGTTACGGTTCCCGCCAACAGCCAGAACGGCAAGCGTATGCGAATCAAGGGCAAGGGCCTGGGCAAGAGCGGTAAACGCGGTGATTTGTATCTGGTTTTGCGCATCGTCTTGCCGGAATCCAGCAGTGAAAAAGAACGGGCGCTGTGGCGGCAGCTGTCTGAGCAATCCACCTTTAAGCCGCGCGAAATTTGGGGGAAAACGGGATGAGTGAAACTGGTTCTTACCTGACCCTGACGGAGGTCACCCGGAGCGTCCGTTTGAGCGCTGAGACGATTGTAACCATTGTTGATTGCGGGATTGTCGAACCACGGGGCGAGCAGCCCAATCAGTGGCTTTTTGAGCCGCAAATGGTCGCACTGATGCAGCGCGCCTGTCGCCTGCAGCGTGATTTGGAACTGGATTGGCCGGCTGTTGCCCTGGCTATGGATCTCATAGAGGATTTACAGCGGCTGCGCAATGAAAATCAGCGCCTGCGGCGACAGTTGGCCGCCCTGATGGAGCTGGAGCCCGGCGGCTAAACCAGCGCCGATACCCCACGAGCACGAGGTAATTCATCATTGGTCAGACGCTAGGGTGCGTACCAGATAGGGGGTATACGCACGGTCCTGGAGCGTGAGCGGAATATTCTCTGGTAAGATCGTGCCTGGTCGCTGAGCGGATTAAATCAACCGTTGTGATTGCCTGACGCTGGTTGACGGCTACGGGCCTGATACCTACTATCGACCCAGAAGGTGATTCCAATCCCCCGGGGGCGTGTTGTATGAATACCGAAAAGGTTGTCTTTGCTTTTTTTATCCTGCTTGCGCTCACGTTTAACTTCGGTTTCGTGCTGGGTGATATCGATAACGTTGAACATCACAATGTGTACGAGCTTTATGCCGCGCTGGTGGTGAGCCTGATTGCCACAGTGATGAAATTCGGTGATCGCACCCATGTGGGGGCCGTGTTGCTTGCCACAAGCCTGGTGGCAGACTTGCAGTTGATTATGGCGGCAGTGGTGTGGGGTTACGCGGTTAACTTTTCAGATATGGGGCTGGATGCGGCGATGATGGCCAGTATTGTGTCGCTGTCGGCAGGCGCGTTATTGTCCAATATTACCTCTGTCGTTTTACTGATTCTGGAAACCATGATGGTGCGGCACTGATTACACAGCGATAAGAAACGCTACCATGGGACATGTCTTCTACTTATTGTTGAGACGCCTGCGTACACCCATCATTACCATTATCGTCGTTTATTCAGTGTCCGTACTGGGCTTCGTTTTAATCCCCGGCGTAGATGACCAGGGCAACCCCTGGCGTATGGACTTTTTCCATGCGTTTTATTTTGTCAGCTTTATGGGTTCTACCATCGGTTTCGGCGAAATTCCCTACCCCTTCACCGCTGGCCAGCGAGCCTGGACGATCATCATGATCTACGCCACGGTGATCGGTTGGCTTTACAGCATCGGCAAAATTTTCTCGTTGTTTCAGGATCACAGCTTCATTCGCCTGATGAAACGCAACACCTTCGCACGCCGTGTCCGGGGTATTCAGGAGCCTTTTTACCTGGTTTGCGGTTATGGCTACACCGGTAAGAGACTGATAGATCGGTTGGATGAGCATGGTATAAAGGCCGTCGTTCTCGATGCCTCGCAAAGTGCTATCGATGAACTCGATGCCCATGAGCTTGGTCTGGCAGTTCCCGGCCTCTGCGCGGACGCGGCAGATCCGGATACATTGAACATCGCTGGCATCCGGCGAGCGAATTGTATTGGCGTTATCGCCCTGACGAACGATGATCACACCAACCTGGCTGTTTCCATCGACAGTAAACTGGTGAATCCGGAACGGCCTGTGATAAGCCGATCCGAGTCGGCGGGAACTACTGCGAACCTGGCCTCCTTTGGCACTGATTGCATCATTGATCCGTTTGAAACGTTTGCGGAGCACCTGGTCAAGTCGATAAAGCAGCCCTACAAACACATTATCAGCGACCTGATTTTTAATCCCCATCACAATGTACTTGCCTCCCCTCACCAGAATACCAGTGGCCGCTGGGTGGTGTGTGGATATGGCCGTTTTGGCAGGGCGATTGATCGGAAGTTTAAGGAGTACGATATCCCTGTGACTTTCATTGAGATAGACCCATCGCAGCGTGGCGCTCCGGTGGGGACTATCCTCGGGGTTGGCACAGAAGAGGAAACCTTGTTAAAGGCCGACATCGAGAATGCGACCGGTATTGTCGCTGGTACACCCGACGACGCCGACAATTTGTCTATCATCATTACTGCCAGGAATGTGAAGCCAGGCATCATCACGGTAGCCAGGCAGAATTTGTCGGCCAACAAGCCCATGTTTCGCGCTGCCAACGTCAATCTTATTATGGAACCAGTGAGGATTACTGCAGACGAAATTTTCATTCGCATAAGCACACCCTTGCTGATGGATTTTCTCGAACTGCTGCAAAAGGAGGACGATCAGTGGGCGCGAGAACTGTTGCTTCGCATCAGTGCCGTGGTGGGGGGGCATCCCCTGGATGCGTGGGCCTATCGTGTCAATCCAGAAGAGTGTCCTGCAATCCACGATAGCCTGGCCATGCAGAAACTCGTGAGGCTTGGCAACCTCTGTCGCGATCCTCGCAAGCGGGAAGATGAATTGCCGGCGTTTCCACTGTTACTTAAGCGGGGGGAAGAATGTATTTTGCTGCCAGACCCGGCCCTGGAATTACAGGTAGACGACGAAATTCTGATTTGTGGCCAGCACAGTGCGCGGATGTTCATGAACTGGGTGGCTTATGATTACAACGTGCTGAGGTATATACGCACAGGTGTCGAGGCACCCGGGGGCCTGCTCTGGCAGTGGGTCTCCTCGGTAAGAAAAAAAAGGCGCAGGCGGCACGCGGCAAAGATCGACAGCCCGGAATGAAGTTCGCCCATTTTTTTTCGCATGGTTTATTAAGCAGGCGCGATGCCAGTGCCAATGTTGATACGATAAGGCGTTCCGATGGATAACACTCTAATCGCCTATATCGATTTCAAAAGCCCTTACGCTTATCTGGCGATTGAGCCAACCCGCCGGTTGGGCCGGGAATTGGGTATAACTATTGACTGGCGTCCCTTTGTGCTGGACATCCCCAGCTACCTGGGTAGTGCCAAACTGGATAAGTCGGGTGGCGTGGCCGAGGCCTCTCGCAGCGAGGACCAGTGGTCTGGAGTCAAGTACGCCTATTATGACTGCCGTCGCTATGCCAATCTGTACGGCATGACCATTCGTGGCACAGTGAAAATATGGGACACCGACCTGGCCGCCGCAGGCATGTTGTGGGCGAAAGCGCAGGGAGAAGAAATCCTTCAGCGCTATATAGATGGCATTTATGTTCCTTTCTGGAGAAGGGAGCTGGACGTGGAAAACGTTGATACGATCGAGCAGGTGCTGGCAAACGCCGGCGCGCAGCTTGCCGGGTTCAAAACCTTCGCCGGTGGTGAGGGTGGGCAGCGCAATCGGGAGATACAGGAGGCCGCCTTTGATCAGGGTATTTTCGGTGTGCCAACCTATGTTATTGGCGACGAAAAATACTTCGGCCGAGAGCATCTGCCGCGTATTCGCTGGCAGCTGGCTGGCGCTCACGGCCCGGCTCCGGATATCGAGTACGAATTACAGCCGGACAGTGTGGTAGAGAAAACGTCTGCCAAGAGCCTTGATGTGGTCATCGGCCTGGATGATCCGGAAACGGTTTTGATCATACCGCGGGTTCTGGGTATGGCCGAAGACCTTGGCCTGACCGTAAACTGGTTTGCTCTCCCCAGCAGGGAAGCTATCATCCGGGACGATGTGAATGACCAGAGCCGTGGCGCCCGGCATCGTCGTTACCGCAAAGACAATCGCGACCTTGACCGCAATCGCTATACGGAGGGGCTTGTTGCTGGAGATGCGGCCGCAAAGGCGGTTGCCTCGGCACTTGACCAATACGGTATCAACCTGCAAGAGGACAAATCAGGAGAAGGGATCGCCGCTGCCGGCTATCTCGGTGGTCCTGTGTTCAGGCTGGGCGATGAGGTATTTGTGGGGCGGCAGCACCTGCCGTTGATTCGGGCCCGTATTTAGAAAGCTGTCGTGAATTGCTCTGACCTGGAACAGTGTGGCAGAGCGTTTTTTTGCACAATAGCGATAAGTTTTCAGCAAGCACGCTCCCCGCCAATCGGGAATGTATGGGGTGACATTTTTTGTCGCTTCCTAACATTCTGCGTATTTCGGCAGCCTGACCGGCAGCCCTGATCGAGCCTGCCCCGGACATACAGCACTTTCCTTAGCGGCAAATCTAGCGGTTTGCATAACTTGTAAAGCAAGGTTTTGTGTAGTGCGCAAAGTCCGTGAAAAAAGGCCTTTCAGGGTATTTTCGTACTTACGATTCTTCGCAAATCTGTGGGCTATCAAGCAACAAGAGATAAAAATCACACCATCCTCTAAAAACTGGCCTGCAACTTGCTATATTCCAGGACAAGGTGTTTTTTCAGAGTTTAGTCACCAACGGAAGGGACGGCGATTCGATGATGCATTTGATTCCAGCAGGGTTGATGATTCTGCCGATTTTACTCGCCGTGGCTGCGCTTCTATTTGCCAAAAGACGACATAGCGCTTTTTTGAATCCACTGACCGCATCACTGGCAAGGCCTCCGGGGGCTGGACTTGGCCGTAAACTCGGCGCTGAGCAATTGGAGGTGGGCTTTAACCTGTTTGAAGTCGTGATTGCCGCCATTACGCCTATCGTTGTTTACATTCACATAAAGTCTAAGCTGTTGGCGGGTGATGAATTGTCGGTGGGCCTGTTTGTATGGGCTTTTGCCACCTGGTGTCTGTGGGTTGGGTATGTGATATGGAAGTTGATGAAACGCTTTGCGCGGATTCGTGCTCTGCGACTCGCCTACGAATGCGAGCTGGCAGTGGGCCAGGAGTTGGACCAGCTTATGTTGGACGGATACCGTGTATTCCATGATGTACAAATGGAAAACTTCAATATTGACCATATAGTGATAGGCCAGAGTGGGGTGTTTGCGGTGGAGACCAATGGGCATTCAAAGCACCAGGACACGCCTGATAGTGACCGAAAACTGCACCAGGTAACTTATGAAAACGGTGTGTTGAATTTTCCTGGCTGGGAGGATAAACAGGTGTTGCAGAAAGTCGCATACCAGGCGGATTTGGCTGCGCGATGGTTGTCTGACGTAACCGGCTTCGACGTTCCCGTTCAGCCAATTCTGGTATTACCCGGCTGGAAAGTGGAGAACAAAGGCAGGCCGGTAGTGCCTGTAATTACCTCGGGATCAATCCAGCGCTACTTTCAGTCCCAGTGCCATCTTCATCTGAACCATCGGGACATGCAGCAAATCATTTTTCAGGTAGATCAGAAGGGGCGAGGGATGTTACCCAGAGAGTTGGGGCGACCTTTGTCAGGCGCTGCCTGAGGCCGCCACCCTGCTTAATCAGCTTGCTACGAGCCTCTCGTCCATCTCGTCCTGACTGTGCTCAGAGGCGAGCAGCAGGTAAACACTGGGAAGAATAAACAGCGTGAACAGTGTGCCTATGAGCATGCCGGCAACAAGGATGATGCCAATACTGTTTCGCGCCTCAGCTCCAGCGCCAGTCACCAGCACCAGGGGGAAGTGCCCGACAACGGTAGCACCGGTTGTCATCAGAACCGGGCGCAACCGTACACTCGCGCCGTGAGTAATGGCCTCGAGTTTACTCATGCCTTGCTGCTGCAGGTGATTGGCGAACTCAACAATCAAAATACCGTTTTTCGCCACCAGGCCGACCAGGGTAATAAAGCCAATCTGTGAGTATATGTTGACCGTGGTCCAGCCAAGAAAGGTGAACATCAGCGCACCGGACAAGGCCAGCGGCACACAGCCCAGCAACACTACCAGGGGATCTCGCAGGCTGTTGAACAACACGACCAGTACCAGAAAGACAAATGCCAACGCGAAACCGAGTGCGCCCAGCAAGGTATTGCCTTCCTGGCGGATCTGGCGCGATTCACCGGCATAATCCACCAGATAGCCGTCGGGTAATATTTCAGCGGCAGCGTCCTCAATCGCCTTCAGCCCCTGCTCTTTGGTAAACACGGGAATCATGCCGGCAAAGATGGTGAAGGAGTTACGCTGCTGAAATTTCGTTAATACGCGAGGTCCCACGGTCTCCTCAAGTGTCGCCAGAGAAGAGAAGGGCACCAGGGCCCCGGAGGGGGTTTGCAGCTGAATTTGCTGAACAGAGTTCACATCCAGCCTGTCTCCGTCTTCAAGCATCGGAATGACGCGATAGGCTTTGCCGTCCAGGTCAAATCGGTTGACATAGTCGCCAGAGAGATACGTGGAAAGTTGCTGGCTGACATCATCAACCGTCATTCCAAGGTCGGCAATACGATCGCGATCCAGCTCGAAGTGTGCCTGCGGAAAATCTATTTTCAGGTCGGTGTCTACGAACAGGAAAAGCCCGGTGTCGTATGCAGCCTGTAGAAGTTGGTCGGCATAGGGCTGCATTTCCTGCGCAGAGGCGGGCGCCGTAACAACCATTTCTACAGAAAACTGCCCGGCACTGGGTAGCGAGGGGAACAAGTTAGGGAATGCCTGTAGTCCGGGTACTGTCACAAGTTGGGCATATGTCGAAGGCAGCATCTCCATGGGGGTCATACTGCGCTCCGCAGGGTCGGTAAATTCCTGGCCGCCAAATGAGCCATTTGGATTAAGAATCTGCCACATAAATGTGGCGTCATCCAGGCCGTTCATGATGTCCACAACATCGTGCATATGTTTTTCGGTATAGGCCAATGATGCCTCGGGGGGGGCGCTTGAGATGACGAAAATCGCACTTTCATCTTCGATCGGGGCCAGCTCCTGCTGGGACATCAGCAAAAAGGGTATCGCCAGCAGCGCAAAGAAAAGGCCAAAGGTCAGCAACTGCGGTGTCCACAGGAGGCTGCGCTCAAGCAATGATTCATACCGGCTGCGCAGTGCATCGAAGCGTGAATTCACCCAGTGCGTCATTCTGCCCTCGGCGCCGCGGGGCGGGCTGACATACGCGCTCATAATGGGAGACAGTGTCAAGGCGACAACACCGCTGATAAGCACAGCCACCGCAAGCGTAAAAGCGAACTCCCTGATCAGTACGCCGGTCAAGCCGGACAGAAAGCCTATGGGAATATAGACTGCTGCCAGCGTGACGGTCATGCCGATGATGGGGGTCATTAGCTGACGCGAGCTGGCGAGCGCCGCCTGGCGCCTGCTCATGCCCTCGCGCATAAAACGGGCTACGTTTTCCACCACAACAATTGCGTCGTCGACAACCAGGCCAACCGATAGCACAATCGCCAGTACCGTCAGCAGGTTGAATGAAAAGCCCATCGCCATCATTAGCGACATGGCGCCAAGCAGTGAAATCGGAATAGTGATCAGCGGTACCAGTGCACTGCGTATCGAGCCCATAAACAATAACACCACAATACCCACCAGCAGGACTGTTTCTGCCAGGGTAATAAAAATCTCCTTTAGCGCATCGCGCATATACAGTGTGCCGTCAAAGCCGATTTCAATACGCATGCCGTCGGGAAGGGTGGCGTTGATTTCATCGAGCACCACGTAAAGTTGGTTGCCAATGTCCAGCTCGTTTGAACCGGGCAGGCCGTAGACGGCGAGATAGATGGTATCGCGCTGGCTTAGCCGTGCTATCTGGTCCGACTCGACCTCGCCGAGCTCCAGGCGGGCCACGTCGCTGATCCGGACAATGGCGTTATCGACGTTGGCGATAACCAATTGTTCGAAATCTTCTTTGGTTTTCAGCGTCGAGCTTGTTTGCAGGTTTATGCGCAGCTGCTGATTCTCTATGCGGCCGATGGGCGCTATGACATTGTTGCTTGCGAGCGCCTGACGAACCTGCTGTGCATTCACATTGAAATAGTTCATTCGCAACGGGTCCAGCCAGACCCGCATGGCGGGAGCAGCTCCCCCTGGTAACGGAACACTCTGGACACCCGGAATGGAAGAGATAACGGGCACCACGTAACGCGAGAGGTAGTCAGTTGTCTCCGCCCGGGAGCGCCCGCCCATTTCAACGTCCAGGTAAAATATTGCATTGCTGGCGTCGGCCCGTTCGACCGCGACTGCAGGATCTTCCGCGCCCTCGGGTAGCTCGAACCGAATCTGGCCCAGCCGTGTGTTCAGCTCCGCCAGTGCCAGGGTGCTGGATTCATTGAGCTTCAACCAGGCGGTCACCACGCTCCTGCCAGCGGTTGTGCTGGAATCAACGTAGTCGACTCCCGGCACGGTGGAGACGGCGCGCTCAATGGGGTCTGTGACAAAGCCCTGAACGGTTTCCGCTGAGGCGCCTGTGTAGGGGGTAGTGATGATCAGCGCGGAGCTTTCGATCTCGGGAAACTCGAGTACGGGCATGTCAATTGCCGCCCTCACTCCCAGTAGCACCAGAGTGAAAGAGATCACCACGGCCAGCAATGGCCTCGTTACGAAGGCGTCAAAAATATTGGGCTTACCTATCGATGCCTTCATTGGCCTGACTCAGTTGGCAGCTCTCCCTGGGTATCTGGAGAAGGTTCAGGCTCGACGGCCTGCTGCTTTTCTGCAACATGGGTCGGAAGGCCATCCGTCAGTTTGAAAGCCCCGATGGCAGCAATTCGCTCGCCCGGCTCGACTCCGCCTGTGACGATGATTTCTTCGCCGTCGCCAGGCCCTATCGTCACCTGCCTGCGCACGGCCCGAAACTCGGCTATGCCTCCTGGCTCAGCTGCCTCCAGCACGTAGACATAGGCACCAAAACTGTTGCGCCTTACTGCGGTGGAGGGTAAGCGAAAAATCCCCTCCAGGCTGCCGGTAGCCACTTCCACATCGACCACCGAGCCGGGCCGTATTGCCTCCGGTGGGTCGGTGAGCAGGGCGCGGTAACCGCGGCTGCGAGACTGGAGATCGAGGCTGGCCTCCGCAGAAATCACAGTGGCGGTCAGGTGTACTCCGCTCAGGCTGCGGCTGGAGACCTGAACCGGGTCACCGATAGCAAGTGAGGCTTTTCCCTGGGGCAAGTTGAAATCAATCCAGAGTTCTCCCTGGCCCCCTGTCAGCTCTGTGATAATCGCGTTGGCGGGAAGATATTGCCCAACCTGGAGGCTGTGAAGCCCGGTTTGAGCATCAAATGGCGCCGACAGTGACTTTTTGTCAATTCTCGCCTGTAGTGACGCTACATTGGCCTCCAGTATGTCCTTGTCGGCTTTGGCGCTGTCGTTTTCGTTCTCGCTGGCCAGCTTACTGGCGCGTAACTGGGCGATTCTTTTAAGCTGCAGCTGGGCGAGTTGCAGTTGCGCGCGGGTCGCTTGTAATTGCGCACGTTCCTCGCTGCTGTCCAATACCAGCAGGGTCTGCCCCGCTACTACCGGGCTTCCGCCGATAAAACCTATTTCCGAGATCTTGCCGTCTACTTCCGTGCGCAGCTCGACATATCGTGTTGCGCGCACTTCGCCAATGGTTCGATAGCGCTGCTGCCAGCTTACCGGCGTTGCTATTACTGCGGTCACTGTTTCTGACCTTTCCGGAAATGAGTTCCCAAAAGCAATAGCCCTGGTAACCTGGACATATTTCAGTCCACCGAGCACTGCCACAACAACAAGGCAGACCAGCAATAGCCAAAGCCATCTGCGAGTCTTACCAGGGGGGGTGGCGTCCGCTGTGTTGTGTTTGTCAGTCATGATTTCCGGTCCAATCAGGGAAGCCGCATTCTACAGCTAGAGCCGGGCATTTTCTTGGCCTGTGTTATTTTTTATCATTGGCGAGAGTGTGTGAGGCTTGACTCGGGGTAATAACTCTATTACAGGTGAGTACTTAGTCCATAAATTGTCAGCAACCGTATGGGTTTGAGTGCTCTGCTCACCCGATTTGAGGATATAACAATGGCGTACTCTACAGAACAATCCCGTTACACGAAGCAGTACATAGACGTTCTCGGTAAGCGTATGGCCTATATCGATGAAGGAGAGGGCGATCCCATCGTGTTTTTGCACGGCAACCCCACCTCCTCTTTTTTATGGCGCAATATAATGCCCCATCTGGAGGGGAAGGGACGTTTGATTGCGCCGGATCTTATCGGCATGGGAGATTCCGAAAAGCTCGATAACAGCAATGCGCAGAGTTATACCTATATTGAGCATCGCAATTACCTGTTTGCCCTGCTGGAGTCACTGGGAGTGAATACAAAGGTGATCCTGGTGGTACATGACTGGGGCTCCGGTCTGGGTTTCCATTGGGCGCAGATGAATCCGGACGCTGTCAGGGGTATCGCATTTATGGAGGCCATTGTTGCGCCGATACCAGATTGGAGTGCCTTTGTGGAGAGTGCGGTAGAGACCTTCCAGGGCTTCCGTTCGCCAGCAGGTGAGCAGATGATTCTGCAGCAAAACCTGTTTATCGAGGGGGTGTTGCCGGAGATGGTTTTGCGCGATCTGAGCGAGGCTGAAATGGCGGAATACAGGCGGCCCTATCTGGAGCCCGGAGAGGACAGGCGGCCGACCCTGACCTGGCCGCGCCAGCTTCCTATCGCCGGCGAGCCGGCCGATGTTGTGCAGATAGTAAAGGACTATGGGCAATGGCTCGCCCAGTCTGAGCTGCCTAAACTTTTTGTCAACGCCGATCCCGGGGTACTGATTACGGGGCCGGTAGAAGATTTTGTGCGGTCATGGCCGGCAGTCACAGAAGTTACGGTTCCCGGCCTTCACTATGTTCAGGAAGATAGTGCCGATCTCATAGGCGAAGCTATTGCGTCCTGGTTGGCGCAATTGGATGAATAGCCCAGGATTTCGACCTGCTGGCAGGTTTATTCAGGCACAATCTGCGGTGCAGTGAGATGACAATCCGGGATGAAACGCAGAGTGTCCTGGAGATCATCTAACTCACCGTGGCTAGGCCTGCGCTGACTCGCGCAAGCGCTCCAGTTCTTCCCAGCCCAGGTAGCCGTTAAAACCGTTGTCGTCAAAGAAAAGCACCGGGCCATCGCACATAAAGAAATATTCGGTGTCTTCAAGAGCGGTGGTTTTACCGTGAATCATGCCATTGGGCTCGTAGACGAAGTCGCCGGGGTTCAATACGCTGTCCCGCACCTGTAACCGGCCCTTTAAAATAAAAGTGTAGGCGGCGCTCAAATGTTTGTGTTGGCCCGCCGCATAGCCCTTGTCCCACTTGAACAGTACCGCCCAGCGGCCGGACTCGGCGCCGGTCCACAGAATTTTCATCGCCGCACCAGGTTCGTAGTTTATCCAGTCCATTTGTGTGCTGACAGCAAGGCTGTCCATCAATTCGCTATTGAGTGGTGTTATATCCTGTTCCAGTGCCATAGGTGTCTCCCGGGTTGTTGAGTTATTTCTAAATAAGGGTCGCAGCGAGGATCAAGTGTAGGACTAATTTCACCTGCCGGATAGTTTCCCTGTAAACTCAGGCAGCTGATGCGCCGCAGCCGGCGAAGTTACCTGAATTCGTGATAGGGGGAATGTACGTATGGAATATCGGCGTCTTGGTGGTTCGGGCCTTAAACTTTCAGAGTTATCTTTCGGCTCCTGGGTGACTTTCAACAAACAGGTGGATGCCGGCCTGGCCGAAAGAATGTTTGGTACCTGTTTTGATGCAGGCATTAATTTCTTCGACAATGCCGAAGGCTACGAGGCCGGGCTCTCCGAAGTGGTAATGGGTAAAGCGCTCAAGTCGCTGGCCAGGCCCAGAGACAGCTATTGCGTGTCATCCAAGGTGTTTTTTGGAGCTACCGGCAATCCGGGTCCTACCCAAATGGGGCTTTCGAGAAAGCATGTAACAGAGGCCTGTCACCAGGCCTTGCAGCGCTTGCAGGTCGACTATCTGGACCTGTATTTTTGTCATCGCCCGGACCCCGATACCCCCATTGGCGAAACTGTCTGGGCCATGCACAACCTTATTACGCAGGGCAAAGTGTTGTACTGGGGCACCTCGGAGTGGAGCGCCGCTGACATTATCGAGGCACATGAATTTGCCGCACAAAACACCCTGACACCACCAACCATGGAACAACCCCAGTACAACCTGCTGGACAGGCAGCGCTTCGAAGTGGAGTACGCGCCGATTTTTGAGAAGTACAGAATGGGCACCACGACCTGGTCGCCACTGGCGTCCGGCGCGCTGACGGGAAAATACCTTAAAGGCATTCCCGCAGGCTCCAGGGCGTCCCTGCAAGGGTATGAGTGGCTGAAAAAGCACATGGTTGAGTCGGAGCGGGGGCAACAGCGCATGCAGAGAGTGGCGCGGTTTATTCCCATAGCCGAGGAGCTGGGTACCACACCATCAAAACTGGCAATTGCCTGGTGCCTGCTGAACCCGAATGTGTCCACCGTGATCCTGGGTGCATCCAGGGTGGAACAACTGGAAGAAAACCTCGCAGCCCTTGACGTTCTGCCCCTGCTTGGCGATGAAGTAAAGGCGAAGCTTGCAGCCATTTGAGCAGCCGACCGGGGGCGCAAGCTGATGGCAAACCCGGTTATAACGCTCTCCCTGTGGCAGCTTGCACTGGCCTTTGTGCCCGTTGTCATCACTCTGGCCATTCTTTTCCGCTGGTCTTTCGGTACCGGCAATGTCCTGTATGCCCTGGGGCGAATGCTGGTGCAGCTCTTACTGATCGGCTATGCGCTGGCGTGGATTTTTGGCGCGCACAGCGGTTGGCTCATCCTGTTGGTGTTGGCCATCATGTTGCTGGCATCGAGCTGGATCGCCCTGGGGACAGTCAAAGGGCAGCGTTGGCAGCTGCTGCTGGCCTCAGTGCTCGCGATAACAGTTGGCGGCGGCCTGACCCTGGCGCTGATTACCCAGCTGGTGCTGCAAATGGAGCCCTGGTACCTGCCCCGTTACATGATTCCCCTGGCGGGCATGGTATTTGCCAGCGCCATGACTGCGGTTAGTCTCGCTGCCGAGCGCCTGTTCGCTGAACTGAACCACGGCCAGGCCTGGGCAGAGGCAAGAATGACAGCGTATCAGGCGGCCATGATCCCGGTAATCAACTCCCTGCTGGCGGTTGGCCTGGTCTCCCTGCCGGGCATGATGACCGGGCAGATCCTGTCCGGTGTTTCACCCCTGGTGGCGGCACGCTATCAGGTCATGGTGATGTGTATGATTTTTGCCGCTTCGGGTATATCTACAGCGATTTTTCTCGTGTTGGCACGGCGGCGGGTGGCCGGGCAGCGCGGCACTCAATAAACTTATGGATTTTCGTACTGACGCTGTGGTAATCGGGGCTGGCGTGGTAGGCCTGGCCATTGCGCGTGCGCTCGCCCGGAAGGGGTTGGAGACTGTCGTGCTCGAGAGGGGCCTGCAGATCGGCAGCGAGACGTCTGGTCGCAATTCCGAAGTGGTTCACGCAGGCATTTATTATCCGCCGGGGTCGGTGAAAGCCGAGTTGTGTGTTCGCGGTAGAGCCCTGCTTTATGATTACCTGGCGCAACACAATCTACCCCATGCCCGCTGTGGAAAGCTTATCGTCGCTGCCAGTGCAGAGAAGCATGCACACCTTGATGCCATAGCTGAGAGAGCCCGCAACTGCGGTGTAACCGACCTCGTGTATACAACTGCCGATGACATTGCGGCGATGGAACCCAGTGTCCGGGGCCATGTTGGACTGTTTTCCCCATCGACGGGAATCGTCGATAGCCACCAGTTGATGGTGTCGCTGCAGGGCGATTTTGAGGCTGCCGGCGGGGTAATTGCGTTCTCCACCCCGGTGGAGAGCGGCCAACTCGCGCGTAGTGGAGACCACCTGGTGGTCACCGGCGGTGACGCTCCTGCAAGACTCTGTTGTGGTGTGCTGGTCAACGCTTCTGGTCTGTTCGCCAGGGATACCTGGCTGGCGCTGGCTGAGCCGGGAAAGGCGGAAGGCATCCCGGCGCAATACTATGCCAAGGGTCATTACTACTCGTACTCGGCAAAAACCCCCTTTCAGCGTTTGATTTATCCCCTGCCCGGGGAGGGCGGCCTCGGTGTTCATGCCACACTGGATATGGCAGGACAGGTGCGGTTCGGTCCGGATGTTCGTTGGGTTGAGCGGGTAGATTACACGTTTGACGATAGCGTAAAGGACGATTTTGCTCGTGCCGTGAGAACTTACTACCCCGAACTGGACGTGGATAAACTGCAGCCGGGTTATACTGGAATCCGGCCGAAAGTGGTAGGCAGGGGAGAGCCCGATGGCGATTTCGCGATTGTCACAGAGCAGGCACACGGGTTCAGCGGCTTTGTCAGTCTGCACGGTATTGAGTCTCCGGGCCTGACGGCCTGTCTGGCGATTGCCGAGAAAGTTGTATCTACACTTTAGAATCAGCCAGCACTTAGTCGTTGTGTATGTATCGCTCACCCCGACGTTCGAGAGGAGCTGGCGAGGGAAGCGAGGGAAGCGAGGGACTCCCTGGCGATGAAGGTTTGATAATCTCACCTTGTTTCCGCTCAAGGATACCAGCAGCCGATTTATGGTATAGAGAGTCTGCATAGCGATATTTGCTTTTTAATGTTCTGCCGGGTCACATATTTATGGAAGCGTTTCAGATTGTTCTGGCTGGTGTTACCGCCATTATTTTGTTTGTTTTCGGTCTTGAAAATTTTTCGAGCGAAATCCAACAGGTGTCCGGGCAGCGCTTTCGGAAATTCCTGGCGAAAGCAACCAGCATCCCCCTGATTGGGCTCCTGATCGGGGCCCTGGTAACGGCCGTTATCCAGTCCAGTTCTGCCACTTCGGTCATAGCTGTAAGTTTGGTAAATGCCGGCGTGCTCTCATTCAAAAGCAGTGTCAGTATTATTTTTGGCGCAAATGTGGGAACCACTGTTACCGCGCAGCTGGTAGCCTTCAAGCTGACAGCCTTTGCCCCAATGTTGATAGTCGCGGGTTTTTTGCTCACTCTGGTGCGCTCGCGCCTGGCGATATTCGGTAAATCCATTTTTTATATTGGTTTTGTTTTTTTCAGTCTCAATCTGATCTCCAGCGCACTACAACCCTTGCAGCAGGCCCCCGAGTTTGTTGATTACCTGAGTCGCCCGCACAATCCACTGATTGCCATTCTTGTTGGCTGCGTGTTTACAGCGCTTGTACAGTCCAGTTCTGTGACGACCGGGCTGGTGATCATTCTGGCGCAGCAAGGCATGATCAGTCTTGAGAACGCCGTGCCTATTCTCATGGGCGCTAATGTGGGTACCACGGCTACCGTCATGATCACTATTTTCAAAATGGATCTTGCGGCAAAGAAAACTGCGATGAGTCACCTGCTCTTCAACCTCTGCGGGGTACTACTCTTTCTGCCAGCTTTTCTGCTATTTGGTGATCGCTTGAATCAACTGCAGTCGGACCCCGCCATCGCCCTTGCAAATCTTCACCTGGCATTCAACCTGGCAACGGCACTGGTGTTTGTCGTTTTTCTGAACCCGTTTACCCGTCTGATTGACCTGATGCTGGGCGAGGGGAAGATGGATTTCAAACGCCTTGAAATCCCCTCGTTAAATTCACAGACGAGTTTTTCGGAGCTGGAGCTTCAACTACATGAAAACCAGGGCGGCCTGCTCGAGTTCCTGCAGGAAAATTATAACCAGGTGACGCTCAGTATAGAGACCAATTACCGCGACGTATTTGACGCCAGCGCCAGGCGCATCGAATACTTCAGTTTTCTCGAGCAGGAATATATCAGTTTTTTTTCCAAGGCTGTGCTGCATGTCACCGACGAGAGTGAATCAAGGAAGCTGTTGCGGTTAATCACCCAGTACGACTATCTTTTTCAGATTCACGACTCCATCAGTGATCTGTTTAATGGCAAGAAAGCGATGAACAGGGAATATGTGGAGCTTGGTGGTGATGTACTGCTGCTGTTGCGGGAGCTGTCCAGTGACACACTGGCATTGTTTGACGGCATCAACAAAGCCGTGTCAAAGGGGATGCCGGCCGAGATCACAGAAGAGGTAAGGCTACTTCGCCGCAGCCTGGAAAAATCCAACCGGGAATTACTAACACTGTTGCCACAACCTGACCGTCGGGACGTGGGAGCACTATCCAATTTCGTTACCTATTCACGCAGGCTGATGGATAAGCTGGTAAATTTTTCCAATCTCAGTTCCGCTCACCTGAGAGAGCCACCCAGGGAGTCACCGGCAGAGCCGCCGCCGTCGCAGGATCCGGTTATAGGGCCGGGGTAGTACCGCGCCTGGGTGGGCCCATCGCCGTCAGCTTCGCTGTCTCAGGGCGGGTTTACCAGCCGTCAGCTTTTTTTACACTGTTGCCTGTGCCGTCTCCTGAAAAATTCAGTAATCAACTGATTTATAGGTATTTTTTGTTAATGGCTTGCTTCTTGCAGCTGCTTCGGAACCGGTTTGACTTTACCTCTCAATTAAATGGAAGACGGTTATGACATATTTGAAACGTGTTCGATGGATGAGTTGCAGTGCTGTATTGGCTGCTTTGTTTTTGTTCAGTGGGAATGCCAGCGCGATCATGGTGACTATGGATAACCTCACGCCTACTGGCGGTACGTTGGTGCTGAATTTTGAGGGCTTGGCGGGTGCTGAGGGCGACGGTCTACTGGAAGGCAGCGAACTCGCCAGCTTTTCCGCTGTTTACACCTCGAGCACAGACCCAATGCAGATAAATTGGGCCCCCTTGTTGCCGGACCCACTATTGATATTTCTCTATGACATCACAACAGGAATAGTTGAGAGCCTGTACATCGACAACCTTGACCCGTTTGCAAATGAGGCCTTTGTTCTCCAAATGGATTCAAGTAGCGGTGGAACACAAAACGGGCATTATGCAGAAGTGCGATATCTTTTTACTGGTGAAGTAGTTGCTTTCACCAATGTAATTCCATCCCCCGACGGCGAAGTTCCCGCTCCGGGCACATTGCTGCTGCTGGCGCTGGGGTTGTTAGCTATAGCTATGGGTGGCCGGCAAATGAGCTCGTCTCGCGCCCCCTTGCCATCCTGAGCATCAACTGCCACGAGGGTTGATCCCTTTCGATTTTCAGCTCGAATTGAATTAGTCACCAAACTGCCGCTGATACAGGGCCAGGTATTCACTGGTCTTGGCGGTGTTCTGATTGGCTTCATAGTATCGGACCAGGCGCATCAGAGCCTGCTCCAGCGCCACGGGCACGGCTCCTTCATCCGCATCCAGCTGCCGATACGCTGCCAGTAACATGGGCTCCGCTTCTGCATTTCGACCCCCGGCGCCCAGAGCTGCACCGTGCACGCTCAGGGCCATTGCGGTAAACCAGTGTTCATCTCCGAGGGTCCGTCGCAGAGACAGTTCTGCTGATTGCGCTTGTACTAATGCCTCCTCCGACTGACCCTCCTGTATCAATAGATCTGCCAGGGCCATGCGGGTAAGTGCCGTACTCTCGTGATCTGGCTCAAGTAGTTTTTCCTGCTGCGCCAGGGCCTTGCGCAGTACTTGCTCGGCTTCCTGCAGTTCACCCGCCTCGGCCAGCCAGCGGCCAAGCGTACTCAGGCTACCGGCAACCTCCGGGTGTTCCTCGCCATGAGTTTGCTGCCAGATGGCGATGCTTTTCAGCATGTCACTCTTGGCCATCGGAAGATCGCCGTCGTAGTAGTGCACATAGGCCAGGTTATTCCAGACTCGCGCTACTTCCGGGTGCGCCTCCCCCAGCAGTGTCACCTGCATCGCCAATGCCTGCCGGTACAATGCGTCGGCCTTCTTCAGATCATTGTTGTCCAGGTATAGCCCGGCAAGATTGTTTAAATCGGTGGCGATGGCGGGGTGTTGCTCACCGTACAGCTGTCGGTCCATCGCCAGTGCCTGCTCATACAGCGACTCGGTCTCTTCATAACGGCCCAGCAGGTTAACCACCATGCCCAGGTTGCTGAGGTTTTCCGAGACATCCGGGTGCGGTTCGCGGCCCAGGCTGCGGGTGCGCCGGGCCAGGGCATCGCGCAATATGACCGCCGACTCTTCATAGCGACCCTGGTCAAACATGTTCAAACCGAGCTCCTCAAGGGCCTCGGCTACCGCTGGGTCATCGGGTTTCAACAAACGTTGCCGCTCCTCCAAAACCTGGCGCAATATAGGTTCCGCTTCCTCATACTGACCTGTCTGGAAATACAACTCGGCAAGGCCGGCAAGGTTGTCAACTATAGCCTGCTGGTTGCCCTGCTTCTTCAGCCGCTCTATAGCCTCTAAATACAAGGCCTCGGCGTCGGAGTATTCGGCCTGCAGCACCTTGACGTTGGCCAGGCTGTGCAGGCTTTCGTTAATACCTGCGGAATCTTCCGCTGCCAGCCCACGCCGCCGTTCCAGAGACTTCTCCAGCAGGCCGGAGGCATCGCCGTAGAGGCCCAGTCCGGTAAATACCTGGCCCATGGTGCTCATCAGCGAGGCCTGAATGGCCGGTTCTCCCTCCAATTCAAGCTCAATGCGATCGGCACCTTTAACCAGAATCTCCCTGGCGGTGATGGTTTTGCCGCGCGACTCCCCCGGGTCTGATACCTCGAAGAGGCCAATCATGAACTGCGCTGTGCGGCGTGCGGTTTCTGCTTCCTGCTGCGCCCGCAGCCGTTGCCGGTCTGCCTCGTTGCGGGCAATAAGGGCAGTGGTGGCGAGGCCAATGGCCACAACCATTCCCGCTATGGCGGCACCGGTGATGATAGCCATACGCCGATGTCGGCGCTGCAGCTCGCGCTGGCGCAACTCGTCGAAGCCGACCCCCAGCATCCCGGCCAGCAACTTGACCTTGGCGTGATTTTTGCCATCCTTGCCGGGCCTGGCATCCGCAGCGATGGGCTCGGCGGGCACATCCGAAAGCTCACCGTCTTCACCCAATTGGTATCGCAGTGCCTCGGGAAAACACTCGAAGCGCTCCGACTCTGGTGAGCCACTGGCGTAGGGTTCGCCCTCAACAATCAGGCTGAAGATTCGTTTCGAGCGGCCCAGGCGCTTGAAGGCGAGAATTTCCTCGTTGACCCAATGGGAGCGAGCCGAGGCCATCGAGCAGATCACAATCTGGCAGGCAGAGGCCTCCAGCGCCGCGGTCAGGTCCGCCCCGAGATCTGTGGAGCTGGCGAGCTCTTCCCGGTCGCGAAAAATCGGTGCCAGTTTTTCCGGCACCTCGCCCATCTCGGTGACAGTGCCAACGAGGTGTTTGGGTGGCTTATAGGCTTCCAGTGACCGGTGCAGCCAGCGCGCCCACTTTTCGTCCGCGTGGGCGTAGCTGATAAAGGCCTTGTATTTGAACTCGCTGCTCATTGCGCACCACTGTAGCTGCCGCAGCGGATAAAGAAAAGCCGGGGCAAGCCCCGGCTCAAACGTTCAGGCCGTGTGTGAGCAGCGGCCCCTAGTCGTTGGATAGGATATTGATAAAAGCCCTGATCTCATAGGACAAGTGCTTTGCTTGCGACACCAGATCGCCGAAGGCATTCAGGGGCTTGTCCCCCGGGGCTACCGGGTCGACCGCAGTGTTCTTGATTGTGTCCAGTTTGACTCCGGTTGCGTAACAGTTCTGTAATCCATCGCTCACGCCAGGAAGCTGCAAGCGGCCTTCGAACTGCTCCAGCAATACCGCCGCCTGCTGGAAGAACAGCTCAGAGCGCGCCTGATTGGATGCCGAGAAGAGCACGCCGTAATTGTAATACCGTTGGGCATATAAGGGGTAGGCTGCCAGCTGTTGGTAATAGAAGGTCGGGGTTACACAGCTCGCGGTCCGGGTTGCGGCATCGATCAGCGTCTGAATTTCTGCACCAATCTCTTCCTGCAGATTAACCTGAGGCGCGTGAATCAGGTTCCAGGCGAGAAATGAGAAGCGCCTGGACACACTGCGCTTGGAGCCACAGCCCGTCATAATATCCCGGCCAATTTCATTGATGATGCCGGGCGCCGTTGAGGTGCCAGTCAGGTATTTGATCTCATCGTCGCGGGCATTAATCTCAAAGAACGGCTGGTTAAGGCTGACGTTATTGGGGTTGGACTCGCACTGATAGTCGCTACCGTCGAGACCGGACGCCTCGAACTCCAGAATACTGGCCACCGGGTCGATATCCGATTCAATCGCGACTATATCGATGTAAGGGCTCCAGTCGGATGCGCTGCGGGACACCACAGCCCCATCCCAGGTGGCCCGCGGCACACCGCAGCCCTTGGCAGACACGGTGAACCAGTTGTTGGTGCCGGGGCTGTTATCGGAAACAACCAGTTCCAGTGGCACGCTGTCGACGCCATTGACGTTGTACAGATTGACACCGTTGAAAATCAATACATCGTTGATATCGCCGTCATCCAGGTCAAAGGAACCGCCTGCGTCTTTCTGGCAATGCGCTCTGTCGTCGCGGACCCGCACGGGGAATCCGTCCAGGATCGCGACATTCCCCTCCAGGGAGGTGTCTCTGATAAGCGTCCTCAGGTCATTACCGACTACCGGCCCGCCCGCGGGAACGAGCACGATTTCACAGGTGCCTTCACCATCATCAAAACATTGCTGATTGACGTTATTGCTCTGTTCGATAACCAGATCCATACCGGCGAGAAAAACACCATTCCCTGCGGGGGTAGAGGTGTAGTTGTCGACCACGATTTCCATGGAGCGTACATCCAGCGTGTCGTCGAAACCCACGAATATGGCGTGTGGATTTTCTACATCGCATTCAAACTCTGTAATGTCATCGCTACTGTCCGCTGACCAGGAGAAGGTAGCACCCTCGCCGCCCTCGTCTCCGTCATACTGGACAATGACCCGGCCATTGGTCACCGAATAACAGCCATCGTCGTCTCTATTTTCCAGGCCGTTGAGATAAATGCCAGTCATGGGTGCAGAGCTCTGTAATTCCCCCTGTGAATCAAGGACGTAAATACCCAGAGACTCATCATCTTCCATGCCATCCGAGGAGCTACCACTCGAGCAGTCGACCCCGACGCCCTCGGTGGTGTTGGTTACAATAGGGCTGTAGCAAGTGGGCTGATAGTTATACGCCTCAAACTCCAGATATTTGTTTGCGTCGGGGATAAAGACGGAATCGCCACTCAGCGGACAATTATTGGGGCCGTCTTCGCAGCGTAAATCAAAATCCAGACCGGGTGGATTATCGGGCAACGCCACCGCCTCATCCGCCACGCCCACCGCAAGCTGCGAATGGGCACTGGCGACATACAGTGACAAGCTCGCCAGAAAAACGAGCCCGGTGGGAGATTTCAATCCGCGCTTTTGCGAAAAGGGTGCTCTCAGTGCGGTGCCAATTATTGTATTTTTTTTCATTGCCTGTGCCTCGTGTAATTGTTATCCATAGCCAATTCAATCATCCCTGAACCGCAGCGCTCTCAGTAGGCGCTTTATTTGTTGTCAGAAAATTTTACATTTCAAAAAGAGAGCAAGGCTTGGCATCGTGGCCAGGGCTCACCGGCCAATCCCGGGGCTGGGAGTATGTCGCGCGAGCAATATACTCAAAGCTCTCTCCTAAGTTATTGATACTATAAAACTATCCTCTAAAGCTATACTCTGGGCGCGGGTCGGATAAACTGCCGGACAGCGCATTTGCAGGCCACATATCCAGCTCAAGGGCCAGTGAGGCTTCGAAAGATTTATGCAATTTTCGCACCACAATTATTCTTTATATTTGCGGCAGGCCTGTCGATGTTGTAGGGGGTTTTATAGCGGCTATGGCAAACATCCTTTTCACCTGGGAGATGGGAGGCAACCTCGGGCACCTGGCGCTGATACGGTCCCTGGCGCAGGTGGCAGCCCGGCGGGGGCATACTGTCAGTGTGGCGCTGCGCGACCTGAGGTTTGCCGGCGGCGTTCTTGGGGATTTGCGTTTCGACTGTTTCCAGGCGCCCTTTCGTCTACCGGGTAATCCCCGGCCTACACCGCAATGCCTGTCCTATGCTCACACGCTGGAGGACTTTTGCTTTTCCGGGGAAGGCGAGCTGGCTTTGCGTATCGCCGCATGGCGCCAGATTTTTGATGCTACCCGGCCCGACCTTGTTTTTTATGAGCACAGCCCGGGTGCGCTAATCGCCAGTCACGATTACGCCTTCGGCAAGATCGTGGTGGGAAACGGTTTTTGCAATCCGCCCACAACGCTCGTTGAGGGAGTATTCGCGCCTTTTATTACCACCCGTCGCGAAGCGGCAACAATGGCGACACTGCGCCTTAACGACCAGCGCTTGTTGGGTGTGCTCAACCAGGGCTGCAAACTCGCCGGCGCACCGCTATTTGACGACCTGGCGGAGATCTATCGCCAGGCTGACCATACTTTTTGCGCCACATTGCCGGCGCTTGACCAGTTTGGCGCGCGCGATGGCGGGGTATATCTGGGGGCACAACCTTCCTTTGCCGCCGCACAACCACGGTGGCCCGAGGGCGCTGGCGATAAGGTATTCTGCTATCTCCAGAACTTCCCCGCGGTAGGCAGGCTATTGGCCGAGCTCTGTGCCACCGGCTTGAATCTGTTGGTCTATAGTCGCGACATTCCGGAGGACGTGCAGAGGCGGGCGGAGACCCAGGGCCGCATTCGGTTCAGCCGCGAGCCGGTCAATATTGAAACAGTGAGTCGCGAAGCGCGATTTGTTGTTCATCACGGTGGTCATACTACTGCGATACAGTGTGTTCTGAACGGTGTGCCTCAATTGTGCGTGCCAACCCAGCAGGAGCAACTGCTGACAGCACTGCAACTCGACAGGGCCGGTGTCGGTATCACAGCCCCTTACAACCAGAAAACATTTGCAGCGGATATCCGCCAACTGCAGGAGCGGCCGCAATTTCGACAGAACGCCCGCCAACTGCAACAAAAGTACGCCGACTTTAACTGGGAACACTCGGAGCAAAAGGTCGATACCGCACTCACTCAATTACTGGCCCGGTAGACCGGGCTGGTAGATGACCTGTGGTGAGGGCATCAATCCGGCGCTATCTCCGACAGAAACTCGTCGAATTTTCCGCTGGCACTGCGAGGAATACAGTCGACTTGTTCGTATACCATGTTAAACGGGAAACCAATCGCCTTGTGGAGGATGCTGGTGAGCTCACCCAGGGTAGCTTCTGCCACGGGTGTATCCGCGCCAATCCTCAGCAGTAATGTGTCCATGCTTTTCTGCACCACCTGAAATTGTGCGTGTGGCAGCACATCCATCATTGCCATAGAGTTCGTCAGCGGCCAGCTTCTCCTGCCGTCGGGGTATGAGACCAGGTTGCGACTGCGACCAATAATGCGTTCCACCACCGGCAGTGTGATGCCGCAGTCACAGCTGCCCCCGGCAATGGCGTAGTCGCCTATCTCATAACGAATGAGCGGCATGACATGATTGTGAAGGTGGGTGACCACCACGCGCCCCATTTCCCCCGGGCGGCAGGCCCGATTGTCTTCATCGAGAATCTCCACCAGGCAGCTTTCCGCCATCAGGTGGTAGTGGTCATAACGCGGGCACTGCAATGCCATGTAACCCAGTTCCTGGCAGCTGTAGATATCGGCCACCCTGCCACCGAATGCCTCTTGTGCCAGCCTGCGAGTCTCCGGGCTCAGGGTTTCGCCCATGGTGCTTATCCCGCCCAGTTGCAGCGGCTGGTCAGAGGCGAGGTTGCTCCTGGCCAGGGCCTGCAGCAGTGAGGGGTAGGTCACCAGATAACCCGGCTGCAGTTCCTGCAGCCAGCGCAACTGGGCCTCTACATCCGTTGAACTGCTGACAGTGCTGGCCTGACCTGTGGCGAACAGCAGTCCGGTGCTGCTACCCCAGCGTTGAGATGTTTTCCCTGGCGGCTCAAGACCCTCATGCCCCGTATATTTGATTACCGCGAGGTGGCGGGAGAAATCCCGTTGCTGCCACAGGTGGTCGCGCACGGTATTGGCGCTCCAGTACACCTGCGCCCGCTCTGTTACTGTGACCTCCAGCGGCCGTCCTGTTGAACCCGATGTGCGCTTTTTAGCCGTTCTTCCGTCCCGTGACCGCAAATCAACTATCGCGTGCAATGCATCGGCGTTTTGCTGTATCGCTTTGCGCTGCAACAGGGGAAGACTCTGCCAGTCATCCCAGCTGTCCACGGGGAAATAACGTTCGTTTTGGTAGTAGGGCACGTGATCAATGCAGTGCTGCATGAGAGTCTTTAAGCTTGCCAACTGAAGCTGGGCAAGTTGTTCAGAAGAGAACTTCTCGGTTTGCGAGAACTGAAACAGCATAGCCTGAGATATCAGGCGATGCTTGTCTGGCAGCCCCAGCCAGTTAAATTCAAAGCCGGCTAATGCCATGCGCCGTCACATTCAGTTATTTTATGGGGCGTGATCAATCAAATACCATAACAATGTAAGCGACGAAGAGAACCAGGTGAACAATGCCGTGCGTGATGCTGGTTCTCACACTGGAAAATGTCACCAGCGATACCAGTATGGTCGTCATCAGCAGTATCGAGTCGACCGGCCCCAGGCCGAGGGTAACCTTGTTTCCGGTTGCCAGGCCGATCAGCAAAATAGCTGGCACTGTCATGCCGATGGTGGCAAGAGCTGACCCCAGGCAAATATTGATAGAGCGCTGCAGCCGATTGTTGAGGGCTGATTTGAGTGCCGCCAGGCCCTCCGGCGCCAACACAAGCACTGCAATGATTACCCCTCCCAGCGCTACCGGTGCGGCGAATGCGGCGATCTGATAGTCGATAAGCTTCGCCATGCTTTTGGACAGGAATACGATTGGCAGCATGTTGGCGACCAGAAAGAACGCGTGAAAACCTACAGAGCCAAGCTCAAAGTCGCCGTGATCGTCTGCCTGGGCCTCTTCGGGGTCCGTAAAAAACCCCCGATGGCGTAAAGTCTGGGCGACAAGGAAAGCCACATACAGTCCGGCTGAGGCCAGTATCGCAAATATCATCTGTCCGGTTGAGTAGGTTCCCGCAGCGCTGGACTCAGTGAAATTGGGGAGAATCAGGCTGAGAATCGCCAGCGGAATCAGGACAATCAGGAAGGTGTTAGCGCCCTGAAGATTATACACCTGCTCCAGGTGCCGCAGCCCACCACACAGTAAAGAGAGGCCGACCAGGCCGTTGAGGACGATCATCAACACCGCGAACATCATATCGCGCCCAAGCTCGGAAGACTGGGCGCCTGCGAGTATCGCGGCCGAGATCATCACCACTTCAATACTGATTACCGACAGGGTCAGTATCAAGGTGCCATAGGGTTCCCCCAACTTGATGGCCAGTCCATCGGCGTGATGAACCACGCCAAAGGAGAGCCAGAGCATTACCGGGAACAGCCAGCAGAACATGATAATTGGCATTGCCCCGCCCGACATGGACGACAGCCATTCACCACCAAATAGCAGAAATACTGCCAGTGTTAGCAAACCTGCTATCAGTCCCCGCTCCCGCTTCATAATGCCCAGGGGGGAGGGGGTCTGAGCTTGTGTGTTTGCCATTTTTGTCTCTATTTTATGGAGTACTGTCGAATGGCAGCGTCTGCCTTGTGAGTAATGACAGGAGAATTACCCAGCGGTGTCATGCCATTCTGCGAGCTCTATCGTGACGCCTTCGGGGCCGCGAAGAAACACAAGTTTGCGATCGTGGAAATTCATAACCTCGTTTCTCGTTTCATAACCGGCGGCGATGAGTTTTTTAAGCTCCTGCTCCACGTCATCAACGGCGAAGCAAATGTGGTTGAAGCCAACCGTATTTAACATCTCGATATTTGGATTGGGGGTCGGCTCCGCGTTGAGAAATTTAAGCAGCTGGATCTCGCAGCGCGGCGAGGAGCCCGCCAATACCAGGGTGTGGTGCTCTGCTTCAATGTTTTCGATTCCCATATACCCGGAGAAAGTATCGCCGGAAATCACCACAAATTTATCTTCCTCAAACCCGAGCAACTGGAAGAATTCTTTTGCGCGATCGACGTCTGTTACGACTATCGTCACGTGATCGAAATTTTTTATCATAATGGTGTTCCTGACCGTATCGGCGGCTGCCACTGCTGGACCGGGTCTTGCCGCCTTGAGCCGTTCATTGAGATGCCGGTCCCTGATTTCCCCGACCTTAACGGCATCCTTGCAGAATTTCCATTTTACTTTTGTGTTATTGCCTGCCTTTTTCCATCCAGCAGTGCGGCGGGAGCCACAAATACCAGCAGGCACAGCACCAGCGCGATGATGGCCAGATTGACCAGCAGGCCGTAGTTGTCCTCGCCGACTACCAGTGCGGCCACAAAAGGACCGCTGGCGAGCCCCATCTTGGAGGCAAAGCCCCCCAGCGCGGCGGTCTGCCCGGTCTGATCGAAGTCAGAACACATGCCAAGCAGGTAAGAGATAATGAATGCCCAGGTAATGCCGACACCAACGTTGGCCAGCCAGTACATGGATTTGATTTCGCTGTAATGCAGAATCCAGGTGCCGGCCAGGGTGAGTATCATGGCCAGGCTTACCGGGAACAGGCGCCCGTAGCGGGTCGAAATCAGAATCACCAGCACTGAACCGGCTATGGCTATCCAGGCCGCGACTCCGAGCGTGGAGCTGATGAACCCCATATCCAGCCCGGCGCTGCGACCCATGCCAATGATGTAGGCATAGACGCCCATGTTTGCGGCCTGGAACAGGAAGGTCGCCAACAGTGCCAGCACCAGCATTTTGCGATTGACGCCACTTGCGCTGGAGTGGTGTGCATTTGAGTGAACCCGTGGCGGGTAGTCCGACAGGAAAGGTAGCATCATGAAGGTCACGGTGCTGAAGGCGATCAGCGCCAGGAATAACGCCGCGGTACCAAACTCCGGCACCAACGACGGCAGGTACATCAGGCCGAGCCCGCCCAGGCCGAATTGTACCGTCAGCAGGTAGCCAAAAGTGCGATCCGCCTGTTCTGTACGGGAAATAACGGCAAACCCCACCCCCACCAGCATACCGCCCATACAGCCGTGTAAAAAACGCAGCCCGGTTAGCAAGTCCGGATTACGCACGAATATCGACAGTATGTCGGCGATGACCAGTCCCAATAACAGGCAGCGCGAAACAAGCTTCCATGGCACCCGCTTCACGAAAAACACGGCGGAGAGTGCGCCCAGGGCGGCACCATAAACATTGGCGGATCCGACGAAGCCCGCTTGCCGGTTGCTGTAACCCATGCCCTCAATCAGGCCGTCAACCAGCGCCGGCATGATATTGACGTAGAACAGCCCGGCCGTGGCCAGGAAGGCCAGCAGAATACGCGCGATTTCGCCGTTTGGTGCGGCAACAGGCCAGCTGCTGCCAGCCCGGGGGGGCGCTGAATTCGTTGCGCTGTCAGTCATCAGTTTGTTCCTTGTCCTGGCTGCAAAAGGGGATGATCCGGTCGGACTCGCGGGCGGCGTCCAGCCAGCTGAACTGGCCGCTGTCGCTGAAATAGTAGTAAACGGTGTTGTTGGGCAACAACACCACGTTGATGCCCCCATACCCCAGCATGAAGGGCAGGTTTATCGGGCTGGTACAGCCGGTGCCGGTAACTCCCGGGTAGGCCCAGAAACCATTGTTGTAGTAGTAGCGGCCAGCCATGGCGGGCAGGCCGGGGTCATCCGAGTTGCGTTGCATTGCGCCATTCAGTAACGCGCTGTCCACCTGCTGGCGAATGACTTCGCTGTTGGCAAGGTCGGCAAGCTTGGCGATGTCGTCCACATGCAGCGTGAGCCCATACCCGGTAAACGCCTGCGCCTGCTCGTCGTAGCTGCGGCGGCTCACCGCACTGGTGGGGCTGAGCGAGAGGGAGCGCCACCAGGGCAGCAGCAGGTCATCGAGCAAGTCGCTGCGCATGCCTCTGCGCTCAGTGAGGAAGCCGTTCATTGCTGTACCCAGCACATAGGTGTCGCTGGTGTGATACACCCACTGTTGTCCCGGCGCTGTGTGATGGGGGTAGTGGCCGCAGGCGAAGGAAATTTTCCCGCTGTGGTTGACCGGGTCGAAAAACCCGGAGGCCTTGTCGCCGGCCGTCTCATCATCGTCGTAATCAGCTGAGCTGTAGTTGCCAGTGGCCATATCCAGCGCGTGTTCAAAAGTGACGCCGTGCCATGTGCCGCTGGCTGCACATTCAGGCACATAGTCGGCGATGCGGGCCTTGGCCGCCCCGGGGTAGAGTTGCTCCAGCCGCATCAGGCCCAGGCCCGCGACCAGACTTTTGGCCAGTGAATAGGAGGGCAGGTCCAGCACCTCGCAAAAAGGGTAGCGACCCTGCCGTGTCTGGCAGCCACCCAGGTAATTGACGCCGCCGATCAGGAATCCGTAGACCGTCATGTCGTCCGGGCTGATGACATTGGCTGCGCCAAACTGTGCCGGGTTGGCCCCCGGCCAGTCCGCGGCCAGATCCTCAATGGGACGCACAGGCAGGCGGTTGGCAACTTCTACCGCGTAGTTTGCCACCAGGGTTTCTGCATCGGCCACCGGGCCCGGAGTGAAGCGGGCGCGGGTCAGGGTCCAGAGGTCAAACTTGAAGTACAGGCAGGTCTCGCTGGCAACCTGCAGGGCCACCCGGGACACGCTGCCATCGGATTTAAAGAGGAAACTCATTACGCCATTATGGGTACAGTTTTCGCCACGCTGCACCAGACTGAAAGGCAGGGCGACGCGGCTATAGCCCCTGTCGCCAGCTTCCTGCCATACCAGCCCCGGCTCCAGCAGCCATTCCCAGTGCGGGTGGTCGCCTGTGACGACCCCTCGTGTAGCCGGGATCAATTGGTCGCCCTGCTGGACAAAGGTAAAGCTGAAAGCTGGCAGCTGGGTGACCAGGCTTGTTGAATCAGAGGCGTACCCCAGGTCGTCTCGCAGCACGCGAAAGCCATCGACTTTTGCGGCCGGAAAAATGTCAATAAGGCCCTGTAGCTGCTGCCCGGCTGCGCCTGCCCCGGGACCAGGTGTAAATGCCGCCATGGGCACTGCCTGTCTCATCGCGCCAGAACCCAGCAGTGTGGCTGCATCCAGTGTGCGGCGCGATTCATCCGCCCCGGTTACACCGTTGGCGACTAACCACAGCGGCAGAGCAAGCGTGAAGACGCGCCAGTTATTCATGCACTGCTATTCCAGCGGCGTCCAGAATGTTTATCAGGGGTTGGAGTTGTTCACGGTACTCGCGCCATCGGTCAAGGGATGAGCTATAAACCGGCATCCTGACCTGGGTAGCGCTGGCCGTGGTGGAAGACTGGGGGTTGTCATAGAAACGCAGGCATTGCTGCTGCCAGGGCAGGCCACAGGCCTCCAGCAGGGGGCGGCTCTGTGTCTCTGTGTCCTGCACCACATGCTCATAGCGGACAGTGCGTATAACACCGGGCATGACCGCCCGCCAGTGCTGCATAAGGCGGTGATAGGCAACATAGTACCGGCCCAGTTCTTCGAGCTTGTAGGAAAAAGGGTAGGCGTCCTGGAACAGGGTCTTGTAAATGGCGTAGCAAGTATCCAGCGGGTGCCGCTCAAGGTGAATCAGGCGCGCTCGCGGCAGCGCCAGGTGAATCAGGCCGGCGTAAAGAAAATTGAGAGGCATCTTATCGATAAAACGCGGTTTAAAACTGGTTGCCGGGCGGGTGGACTCAATATAGTTTTGCCCCAGCGTAGTGAAGTCAACCTGAGTTGTACGCGCGACCAGCTCTTCCCTGGCGAGCCCCGGCTGACCGGCCAGCCGCGTCAACTCAATAGCAAAATTGTTCAGCTCACCCGCGGCGTGTACATCGGAATGACTGCCTATAATGCGTTCCACTAACGTTGAGCCGGTGCGAGGCATGCCCAGAATAAAAATTGCTTCGTCGTTATCATACCCCTGGATGCCGCGATCAAACTGTGCCGGCCCATAGTGCTGCTGGATCGCTTCCATGGTTTGTATATCGCTTGCCACCTCATAGCGCATCAGGCGGCGGCGAAGGTCGGCGCCACTTTTGAGATAGGCGAAGGATCGCTGCGGCTGTGCCAGGTCCTCCAGCTCCTTTGCCAGTGCGTGGAGAATTCTGACCTCGCCCCTGGGCTCGCCTACACCGTTTTTCAGCAGTGCTTCCAGCTCCGCCACATGGTTGTGCTCCGGCGTCTGTTGGCGCAGTTGTGAACGCAGACTATAGGCTTCAAACTCCTTCGGGTTGAGGGCTATTGCACGGGTGAGATTGGTTTCGCTTGCATCAAAATCACCCAGAAATCGTTGTACTGTGGCCAGGTTGTAATAATGCTCAGCGGAATCGGGTTCCAAAGCGATGGCGCGGCTGTACTGGTGGGCTGCCTCTTCCTGCAGTTCCAGCCGCGACAGCAGCAGAGCCAGACTGGCGCACTGCCAGCCGCTTGCCATCTCATCTTCCGCCAGGGATGTCACCAGCGGCCTGGCCTCACGGCCACGGCCCAGGCGCATCAGGCAATTGGCCTGTTGCAGCAGCCAGCCGCTGTGCTCTGGTTGCAGGTTCACGGCGCGATTGATGGCTTGCAGCGCCATGGTTGGGTTGTTCAGGCGCAGCGCGAGCTGGCTGGTGCTGTGCCAGCCGGAGGCGTACTCAGGGTACTGCTGGTTGAGCTGCTGGCAGGCGGCGACGGCCTGTTTGATCTGATTCTGGTCGACCAGTTGCCAGATCGTATCCTCGAGAGTTTTTTCGGGCATATTTGAGTGTGCTCTCAAGCGATTGCCTTGGGGTATCTCGACATGGGGGCAGGGTAGCACAGGCCTGGTGGGTGCAGAAAAACGGGCCTAATGGCCCGTTGTCTTGCGCTTCCCCGACTTGTAGATACCGCGCCCTAGAAGGTGTAACTGAGTGAGACACCCAGGGTGCGCGGCTGGGTGATCATCTGCCGGTTGCCATTGCCGTACCAGGACTCGAAGACGCCGGTGTCATAACTCCAGTAGGAACTGGGGAAGGCGCCGGTGACACCGTCTTCGTTGCCCAGATTCTTGCCGTACACGACCATGCGCCACTCGTCCATCAGCAGGCTGGCTGACGCATTCCACAGCCAGAAACCGTCCAGTTTTTCATTCTGCCGCGAGTCGTTGTCGATATAGTTTTCCGAGTCCGACTGATAGTAACCGCCCACCCTGCTGACCAGGTCAGCGTCTTCACCCACCCTGAAGGTGTGGTCAATAGAGAAACTGAGTACGTTCTCTGGTGTGCCCGGCAGGGTGGAACCCTTGGGTGCAATCACATCGCCGGACTGGGCGCTGAGGAAATCTTTCTCCAGTTCAGCTTTGACATAGGTATAACCCAGCCGGTAGCGCAGTGCATCAGTGATGTAGCCATTCACCTCCAGCTCTATACCTTTGCTGGAGGCCTCATCGCCATTTGAGGCCAGATAGAATCCGTACCAGTCGGAAGTGGCATTCAGCTGTGGATCCTGCCAGTCCACGTAAAACGCCGACACCGTGTAGGCCATGTAGTCGTTTCGTCCCTTCACGCCGATCTCGTAGTTGTTGGCGTTGTCGGAGTCATAGCTGCGAATATTCTCTGCGTTTGGCTCGCCAAAGTTGTCGCCGTTTTCCAGGCTGGGAATCGCATTGTAACCGCCGCGGCGGTAGCCCTGTGACCAGGTGCTGTAAACCATGGTGTTATCGCTGAAATCGTAGGACACGTTTATTTTGCCGAGTATGTCGTCGTCTGATCCATCAGAGCTGGGCACCTTGCCTGAGGTCCAGCCCACAACCAGTGGGAAGCCCATGATGGTGTCGTTGGTCGACTCAACGTTAAACCAGCGGAAGCCGCCGGTCACCCGGAACTGCTCTGTGAAATGATAGGTCAGCTCACCGTAAAGGGCGGCATCGGTCACTGTTACGTCGCGTTTGTATTCAAAATCCCGCTCCGTCAGGCCGTCATAGAAACGCGGCCAGAAGTTGTCACATACTGCTGAACCGGTGGCGCGGCAGCTTTCGTTGAACACATTCATGCCCGGATTCCAGCTGTCCTGATACACGTGCTGGTCTTCGTCAAGGTAGAACAGGCCCGCCAGCCAATCGATATTGTTGACCGTTTCATTGGAGACCAACCGGAATTCCTGCACCCAGGTTTTGGTATCGTATCCGCGCTCGGCACGCTGTGCAGGCCGGGGCCAGCCCGCGTAGCCGAATGAATCAATCCAGTCGCGGCTCGCTGCGGGGTCTTCCTCGCCGCCACTGACCCACAGGCCGCCGTTGTCACTGTTACCACTACCGTCGGTTTTATAGTATGAGGTGTTGGAGGTCAGGGTGGCGAAGCCCAGGTCCCAGGCGACATCCAGCGCGTAGAGATCCACCTCTCTTTTGGAGGGCTCCAGTAATACCTGCCCGCTTTCATGGTCGTCATACTCGAAGTAGGTGCCATCCACCGGTTGATTGTTGTTGCCCAGGGTGGTGGCTCTGCGGGAACCTACCTTATCCTTCTGGTACTGATAGCTGGCCAGCACACTGAGGGATTCAGCGGGGTCCCACTTGGCGGCCAGTCGCACCATGTCAATTTTCACGTCATCCGCGTCTTTCTCATTCTTGTAGCAGGCGCCATTATTCAGCACCTGCTCATCGCTCGCCTGGCGAGGGTCTATGCAGTTGTCGCCATCGGCAATCATGGGCTCACCAAAACTGTTCAGCTGATAAGCGTTCACATAATCGATCACACCGTCATTATCTATGCGATCGATAAAACCGCGCACTGCGAGGGTGTCAGTGATGGGGATGTTTGCCATGGCGTAAAGGTCGTAGTTGTCGCCGCTGGAACCGTCGGTCTGACTGTAATCGGCCTTCAATTCACCTTCGAACTTCTCCGTATGTGGCTTGTTGGTGATATAGCGCACGGTGCCACCGATTGAGCCGGAGCCGTAAAGCGTGCCCTGCGGGCCCCGCAATACCTCTACCCTCTCCAGATCCTTGAGTACAAAATTTGCGTATACCGGCGTGTTGTCTACGTAGGTCGCCACAGTGGGAACAGCATTTAGCGCGATATCGCCGTTGAGGCCGTTGTCGACGTTGATACCACGGATAATGATGCTGTTCACGGTGCCCGAGTTGCGAAAGCCGCGATCAACCACTGAGACACCTGACATGGCGCGCAGCAGTTCCGCCTGGTCATTGATCTGCTGGTCTACCAGCTCGGAACCCTGCATCGCCGAGATATTGTAGGGAATATCCTCAATGGCAACCCGTCGCGAAGTAGCAGTAACTATCACTTCTTCGAGCTTATTGGTTTGTTGTGCCAGGGCCGAATTGCCGTAAAGCATGAAAGCGCTGCTCGCGGCGACCGCCACGGACAAGGTTTTTCTTCTGAATGCTATTGCTGTTTTCATTCTGTTTCCCCAGAGTTTGACCGTATCGATTCGTTATTGTGCTTGTGCCGATGTCGCGCTGGCGGTTTGCCTGATATCCAACTTATAAGAGTGAGACCAACACTCGTAGTGCCAGTTTCCATCTCTCTATTAGGCCAGTTTCAGCTGTCGCCTTTATCTTGCGCGGCCGGCATCACCAGTTCACCCAGTGTTTCCAGTGCTTCGGATCGCCGTTGTCCCCTCGCGTACGCGGGAAATTCAATCTCGCTGTCCCGAAAGCTTTTCAGTACCTGCCCCAACCCCATGGTGCCGCGCTCGCGCACTCTGTTAAGTAGTGCCATATCCACTTCTACCGGTATGATCTCGGTTTCAGCACCCGCCTCATGCAGGATTGAGCCGTCGGGTGCCACCACGATGGAGCGCCCGTTACCGAGAGTGCCGGCAACGTTAATATTAAAGAAATAGCACTGGTTCATAACCGCGTTTGCGCGGGCGATGGTCAGTTCCAGTTCGCGATCAATAGTATTGGTCATAGTGGGGCACAGCACGACACCAGCCCCCATCCAGGCGAGTTGGCGAGTGGTTTCCGGGAACCACTGGTCATAACAGATGGACAGGCCGAAACGCCCTACGCCAGGCACGTCGAACACGCCGCTTTCGTTGCCAGCGCTTATGCCTTTTTCGTAGGGGTAGAACGGAAACTGCTTGCGGTAGCGCGCGACCAACTCACCGTCCGGGTTGATCACAAGGGCGGTATTGTAGATGCGATCGCCGTCCTTCTCATAAATGGAGCCGGGAATCAGCCAGACCCCCTGCTCGCGCGCCAGGTCACGGTAAAAGCTTTCGGTTTTCCCCGGCAGGCTTTCCGCGTTGCTGCTTTTCGACCCAAAACTTGCCAGCTCTCCCACTACGATCATGTCGACCCAGGGAAAGCTGCGTTTGGTTTTCTCCACCTGGGACTGGATCAGGTATCGGTTGTCCTGATCCGACACTGCAAGTTGCAGGCCAGCAATGGCAAAGTGATTCATTCGCGCCCCTTAAAGCATGGCGTTATAGTTGGTATTAGTGCCGCAGTAGTTTTTACTGTAAGTAATCCAGCCGTTTGACCATAGAGCCAGTTGGGGTGGCTGTATTAGGCCAGATCAGGAGTGGGGGGGGTTGTCCTGTGCTTCTTCAGGATGGCGCGCTCGATCAGGCGACCCTCTTCGTCAAACAATTTGATGGTTTCGCCGTCCATAACAATATGGTATTCGAAGGCTTCACCCCAGGCCCAGCGTGACCATTGTCGACACCATTTGTCGCCTTTAATCCACCAGCTACCGGTATCGACGTCCTCATCTGCATGGCCTGCCTTGCCGAGCATGGTGCCGTCCGCGCGCAGTTCGATGGTACAGGGGTCGCCATAGGCAATCAGCGACAACATGGTGCTGTCCGCAATAGTCTCGTACAGCTCGGGTCCGGTCACATGCCTGCCCTGGGCCCCGGCAAAGTTTTCCGTCTTGTTGGCCGTCAGGTCGTAAAACAGATCCCGCAGCTGCAGCACACCCTCGCGGATACGGTCGTGTGGAATGCTGGTAATGCCCATGCGGAAACAGTTTTCAGGGACATTGGAGGTGGCGTAGTAATCCTCTACCGGTTCAATCAATACGCCGCGCCGGGCCGCTTCCTTGACGACGAAGGCGGCGTCCAGATCGCTAGGCCCACGCACCCAGAAGGAGGAGCCGCCCTGGGCAGGTGTCATTACCACATGGTGTAACAGATAGTAATTGAGCGCCCTGCGCAGGGCGATCCAGCGCTCCCGGAAGGTCTCGTGCAAGTGCATCAGGAACGTGTCGTAGTGGCCCAGCGACAAAAAGTAGGCAGCGGTGCGCTGGTTGTTCAGAGGCGGATGCCGCACTGTCAGTCTGCGCAGGTAGCGCGCCGCCTCGATAATCTCCGGTGGCGCAACCATAAAACCCAGGCGCAAACCCGGCGACAACACTTTTGACAGGCAGGACATGTAAATGACGCGGTCTGCCGTGTCGATACTCTTGAGAGCGGGGTGCGGGTTGCCCAGATAGTTACTCTCTGAATCGAAGTCGTCCTCAATGATAATGAGATCCTGATTGTGAGCCTTGTCCAGCAGTGACTCTCGCCGCTCCATTGACATGGTGACGGCAGTGGGGGCCTGGTGGCTGGGAGTGACATAAACCAACCGGCACTGGTCCAGTCGCTCGTCGACGACCAGCCCCTCTGCGTCCAGTGGCTGATAAACCAGCGGTGCCCCGCGCCGCTCCAGCAGGCGCCGCATGCCCGGATATCCCGGTTCTTCCATGGCCACCGACACAGTGGAGTCCACCAGTAACTCAACGACGAGGTGCAGGGCCTGCTGCGTACCGACGGTAATCAGAATTTCGTCTGGTGTGGCCTGTATGCCTCGCCTGGGGAGAATCTTACTGCGAATCTCATTTACCAGCATGGGGTCATCGATATCCCCTGTCTCGCCGGCCCATTCGTTGATGTCCCGCACTCCCAGCGCGAGGCGATTAGCCTCGCGCCACTCCTTCACCGGGTACAGCGACTGGTCAAACTGCCCTTCTATAAAGGGGTAGGGATATTGCTGCCAGTTCGGTGGGCAGGCGAATTCCCGCTCCAGAGGAACGCAGGTCTTCAGGCGGTTGCGCCAGAACGGGCTTGCGGGTCTGGGGCTGGGGAGTTTCCCCTCGAAACCTACCCGGTGCTCCAGAATTTTTTCGTTGATGTACAGGCCGCTGCGCTCGCGCGCTATCAGGTAGCCTTCATCAATCAGCTGCTGGTAGGCAAACACCACCGTATTGCGCGCGACCTCCAGTTGCTGCGCCAGTTTGCGCGAAGAGGGCAGGCGGTGCCCGGCAGGAAATGTTCCCTTGAGAATGGCCTCCACCAGTTTCTGGCGGATCTGGCTCTGGAGGTTGAGGCCACTGTTGGGGTCAAGGTAAATGATGGCGTTGGTCATGTAGCATGCATTCTACGGTGATAGCGCGCTATTGGAAGACTCGATCGGTCAATTCTGCGCGGCGCCGTGGTCATCGCCGATTGTGGCCTAAAACGGGTTTGGCACTCGCGTTGGTGTATCGATGCTCACATACATTTGGCAGATTTTCTGGTCCTGTAGCCTCAGCAAGTGCGGAATCTGACGAATATTGTCCCGGTCTTTTTCCTTGTCTTCCTCGGTCAGTTCTTCCCATGGCACAAGATCCGGGTGCAGCATTCTGTCCTCATCCCGGACTTCGCCGTAGCTATAGCCCGCGAGATATTTATCCGCCATCCAGCGTCGATGTTCCAACTGGGCCAGCAATTCCATCATCAGGTCGTCGGGGGGGAAGACAGCCTCCGGTTCCTTTGCCGCCAGGTCTGTTGCAGTGCAATTGGCAATGCGCAGTTTGATGTCCATGTGCGCCGCAGCATGCTGGTTGGCTTTCTTCTTGTGGGCGGGCAGTTCTGACCAGGGTATTAACGAGGCATTGCTTCTCAGGGTGGCGCCGTTTGCCAGTTGAGTGTTCAGGTAGGCGTTGTGCAGGGTGCGGGCGAGTACATCCAGTGCTTCATTGACCACCACATCGATGGAGACGGTTTCATCGAGACATTCGAAGTACTCAATGGGCTCATATTCCGGCAGGCCAAGCTTGTCCATGCTGATAGCTTGAAAGTCGTCGTCGATAATTTCAGCTAAAAAATTCTGTTGGTTCAGGCAGACGACAAAGTTCAGCGGGCGCAGCTTGCTGTGCCGGCGCAGCCGGTTGAGCCGTCTGGCGGACAGTATCCCTTCAACATCTTCGCGCAGCGACACATAGCACACATCGAACTGGGTTGAGGTTTGCATCTCGTGCCAACGGCTGGGGGTGATCGTCATCGGGTCGGCATGTACGAAATTCAGCTCTACGGTATTTTCCAGGTGGGGATAGCGATGCAGGAATCGCTCAATTCTGTCGGCATCACGGGCCTCGCACAGAACGGTGACTTTGGGCAGCCGAAAGTCAGTGTAGTGGGCGGTCAGGGCGGTCTGCAAAATCATTTCCCGCACAAGTGCCTGAAAGCCGATAAAAAGAATATGCATGGGTTCGTTAGCGCGGCCGGCGGGTCGGTAATACAGGTCGGGAGCACACACTCTGAAGATATTGCGGGCGATGGTTTCGCGCCGGTTAAAAAGGCGAATCGCAAAGCGAGAACTGTTGATTTCAAAGAAGCTGTGTACGCTGAAAACCTCATAAATATCGGGCGAGTCCACGCACAGGAAGCAGCGCAGTGAGACATCCGGTGGTTCACCGCCTATTGCTGGCTCCAGTCGGCTCGCTATTGTTTCCAGGCTCGTGACTTCACTATTTTTTAGCCGGCGTGTCAGTCGCTCCGCGTTTTTAGCTATGGCGATATTCGCCTTGTCATCGCTGGTGCACAGGAATAGTTCCTTGGCATAGATCACCCGCGATTTCAGCAGCACCAGTGGGTCCATGGCGTTGCCGCAAATCTGTATGGCACCGTAGTTGCGCAGCTCGGCAGCCAGAGGGTTAAGCGGGTCATTGTCGATAACGACCACCCGTTTACTGGAGTTGAGGCAGTAGTCCCGGGCGATACGAAAACCGGTTTCCCCGATGCCGCAGACCACCACAAACCGGCGTTTGTGGAACAGCAGTGCGTACAGGGCCACTTGCTCTTCAATTACATTCCACACCGCCTTGGCAGCGGTATAAAGCACGACCATGGGGGCCAGTGCCCGCGCGACCTGAAGATACACAGGCCAGCCTGCAGTTGATTCCGGCGCTTCAAAAATGAACATGCGGAAGGCGGCATACACCACATCCCACCAGGTTGAGGGGCCACCCTGTGCTTCCAGTGTCATGGTTTTTGCGAAGCCGACGCAGCCCAATATAAAAGCCAGGGCTGCCAGTAGTCCGACCAGCGTCCATTCATGGCGGGCGACGAAACTGGCTTGCTCGGTACCCGCATGCTTGTCGCGGGCCGCCTGGCCAGAGGATTTATGGTCCTGGAGCATGGGTATGCAGCTGTCCCTTTTTGTAGCCACTTTAGCGGTAATGGTTCGCCAGAGAAAGCGGGATTTGTGGCGGTGTATTTCCCCCTGGCCGCAATAGGCCAGTTTTGGCTGTCCATTGGGGCAGCGCCCGCGGCTGGAGCAGGTCTCTCGATGCGGGAGGTATATCAGTTCTCTATCCGTATTCAGCCCATAGACCGCTTGCATATTCACAGCCTGTTTCATCGAACGTATAGGGCATATTCTGTGTTCTAATACTGTATATCAGGCCGCCTGCTGGAGCTGTAGGAAACCGGGGTCAGTGACAGATTCTGGCGTCGATGATTTTTGACCCGCAGTAGATGCCCACAGGGTAAATGAGGGTAATGATGGAGACTGTTCATGCCGGTAAATAATGCGCGATATCTTGAGCTGGTGCGAGAGCTGTCAGATCGTATTGTTGAGGCCCAGCGGCCGATACGCGTGCTGGATGCCGTGAAATGGGGAAGCTCTGTACGCCGGGATTTTTTTGCCAGCGACTGCAAGCGCCTGCCCGAGATTGATGCAGCGTATTATCAATATAAGAATCCCCTTGAGTTTGAGCCTGCCGCTGCGCGGGATCAGTTTCACCAGATCGAACGTGATATTTCCCGTAAGCTGGGCCAGATGAATCCCCTGGCGACAATCATGCGGCGTATCTGCCGCGAGTACCAGACGGTGATTCGCATGTTGGAAGCCCGGGGAACACCCGATTTCGGGGCATATTCAGAGGAGCTGTATGGCTCCGCAACAGATGTTTTCCATGCCGGCGACCCGACCCTGGCGGATCTGGGTACCACCATGGAAAGTACCCTGACAAACCTGCTGCAGAACAAGTCCATGCTCGAACCCGAGAAAACCATAAGTGCTGATCGAGCGGTAGAAATGCTCAATGAGCGACTGCTATCCGTATTTCCGGATGCTGGTATTCGAGTGCTGCTAAACGACCAGATGACCGCCGACGCTGCAGCCGGTTCTGATTACCTGAAGATTCGCAGCGATGCCCGGTTTAACCACCTGGATATCGATGTCCTCGAGGTGCACGAGGGTTGGGTGCATCTTGGCACAACGCTCAATGGCATGGCCCAGCCATGGTGCACCTTCCTCAGCAAGGGGCCGCCGTCAGCCACTGTCACTCAGGAGGGACTGGCAGTGCTGACCGAGATACTCACGCTGCGGTCAAGTCCATCGCGCCTGTATCGGCTTGTCAATCGCGTTCGGGCCACTACCCTGGCCGAGGAAGGTGCCAATTTCATTGAGGTGTTTGACTATTTGCGGGGAAATAGCCTGCCGGACGACGACAGTTATTCTCTGGCCGTCAGGATTTTTCGCGGTAGTACACCGACGGGTAGGCCTTTCACCAAAGACCTCGCGTACATGCGGGGTTTTGTGCAGACCTACAACTTTGTGCGCCTGGCGATGAGTGAGGGCAAGCTGGACAGCTTGCCGGTACTGTTTTGTGGCAAGGTCACACTTGAGGATGTCAAAACATTCCGCATGCTGATGGAGGAGGGGGTGGTTGTGGCACCAAAATTCCTGCCGCCGCATTTCGCCGATATGCGGGGCCTCGCCAGCTGGATGAGTTTTTCGCGCTTTATCTCCAGTATGAGTTTCGATCAGCTGCAGGCAGACTATAGCGGCTTGTTGTAGCCTCTGGCAGTGTCGTGGGGCCGCTGCCCTCGGGTTGGACACTGGAGCCCGATGCCGTGCCATTGGATGATTTTGTTCGCGGTACTTTCACAGTACGAGGCACGGCGTCTGATAGCAGCCCTGGAGGCCGGTGAATAGGCTCCAGAGCCGTGCCCCCTGTGCTTCAGGCAACGGCCTCAGAGCGTGATGGGCCCTGGTATGCCAGCGCGCTATCGTCCAGATCCACCAATGGCAACTGGTCCTTCTCGGTGTAGTAGTCAGGGCTGAACGCCCAGGGCTCGCGGTCACCCTGTTTGGGCATCAGGTGCTTGCCGCGCTGCATGTAACCGGGGTTGAACTCTTCTTCGGATATCCAGGGTAAAGTAGCCATGCCCTTATCCTCCTCGCGCAGCGTCGGTGTACACACGGTCGCACCGATTTCGTCCATATGATTCAGCAGACGACATACGAAGTCGCAAACCAGGTCTACACGCATGGTCCAGCTGGTGCGCAGGTAGCCAAACATAAAGGACATGTTGGGTACACCGGAGTTCATCAGGCCGCGGTAGGTATAGGTGTTGCCGAAATCGACCGGCTTACCATCGACGTCGAAGGCAATATCGCCCATTACGCTGAGGTTGAAACCTGTAGCAGTAATAATGATATCTGCCTCGAGTAATTCACCAGACGTGGTGAGAATGCCGTCCTCGGTAAACCTGTCGATGTTATCTGTCACCACGCTGACCTTGCCGGACTTGATTCCCTCGAACAGATCACCGTCTGGCACATAAGCCAGGCGCTGTTGCCAGGGGCGGTAGCTGGGAGTGAAGTGGCCCATGTCGAAGTCTTCGCCGAGGTACTCGCGAATGACCTTGAACAGTTCCTCTTTGACCAGTTCAGGATCAGACGCCGAGAGGTATTGTACATCCTTGGCCTGCTTGAGGATGCTGCGGCGCACGATGTCGTGAACCCACTCCTCGGGTACTTCCAGCTCGCGTAATTGGTCCGCCAGCTCATTGCGATTTTCCCCGGTCCAGAAATACGTGGGCGAACGCTGCAACATGGTAATGTGCGAGCAGTCATCTGCCATGCTCGGGATCAGGGTAGCTGCCGTAGCACCGGAACCGATTACCACAACCCGCTTGCCCTTGTAGTCCAGGTCTTCAGGCCAGGTTTGCGGGTGCACGATGTGCCCCTTGAAGTCAGCCATGCCGTCCCACTGGGGGGTATAACCCTCTGAGTGACGATAATAGCCCTGGCACATCCACAGGTAGTTGGCAGTAAAGTGAACGGTTTCGCCGGTATCCTTGCGTCTGGCTTCGAGAATCCAGTGCTGGTCAGCGCTAGACCAGGACGCGCTCAACACTTCATGCTGGTAGCGGATATGTTGCTCGGTGTGATCCTCTTCGATGGTTTCTTCGAGGTAGTCGAGAATCGCACCGCCGCCGGCTATAGGCTGGCCCGTCCAGGGCTTGAAGCCGTATCCAAACGTGTACAGGTCACTGTCTGAGCGAATGCCGGGATAGGTGTGCTGACGCCAGGTGCCGCCAAAAGACTCTTTACTCTCCAGCAGGACATAGCTCTTCCCGGGGCACTTCTCGCTCAGGTGGTGAGCGGCGCCGATACCGGAAATGCCGGCACCTACGATCAGTACATCCACGTGCTCTGTGCCTGTTGATACTTCGGAATGGAGCTTCGCAACGTCAGTCATGGTGTTCGCCTCTGTTGAGTTTCGTTATCAATGAGGTATAGCCTAATGGGGTCGCTCTTGCAGGAACATTGCAGACCGGGCCTATTTTTTGATAATTTGGGCCAATGTTGCGCAAATGAGCAATCTATGGAAAGTGATTCCCGCGTTATTGCCAGTGGCAACCTGGCCACAGCTCAGCGCACTGTCACCGGTGTGCTGAGCCAGCTCGTCTTGCTGAATGTGAACGACAGCGGCGCCCTGAAGATTTTCACCGATGCCGGTTTGCCGGCCCGGGCGCTGGAAGAACCGGACTTTCCTATCTCACTGGATCAGGAGTTGTTGATCTGCGTGGCCCTGGCCAGACAGCTGGGAGCGTGCTCTCCTGCGCGGGCGCTGTTTGGTGCGCGCGAAAAAATGGGCATCGAAAATCTCGGTGTGCTGGGTATGGCCATGCAGCATGCAGCGACGACCATCGAGGCGCTCAAGATCTGCCTGACCTATCCGCAATTGAGCGGGGGCCATTGCCGCATGGTCGTGCGGCGGCAGCCCGATGCGTCGCTTTTCTCTTTTTCCATGCAGCGACCATTGATACGGGATGCCTCGGCGCAAGACATTGACAGGCTGATGGAGTATTGCACCGTTCTCGATCTGGTCACCTCCATGTGCAACATCGCGGACATCGTTGCCACGAACCAGCCGCCGCGCTATATCACGTTCCCGTTCCCGGAACCGGCTGACTGGGCAGAGGTTAGTGATGAGCTGCCATGCCCGGTATATTTTTCCAGGGAAGAGGCCTGTCTCGCATTTCCCGCGGCCTTCGACGATACACCGCTGCCTCGCGCGAACCCCCTGGTGTATCGCTCCTATGTATCCATCGCCAAAAAACTGTCGCTGATGCTGGCGGAGGATATTGGTATCGGCGAGCGGGTAACGCGCTGGTTGTGGGCCTACACTCCGCCCCTGCGTCGTGGCGAGATCGCCAAACAGCTTGGTATGGCCGAGCGCAGCCTTACCAGAGCGCTGGCTGCGGAAAATACCTCTTATGCTCAGTTGCTGGCGCAGGTACAACAGGAGCGCGCTGAAAACTTTCTGCGCGACCGCAGCCTCGCCGTTACGGAAATCTCAGAGCGTCTGGGTTACTCAGAACCGGCCGCGTTCACCCGGGCATTCAGTAACTGGACAGGCAGCTCACCGCTGAAGTGGCGTAAGGAGAATCTCGGGCCTGTTTGAGGTTGGTTGGCACCCAGTGGTGCTAGTGCCTACATACCTCTCTTCGCGCGAGGTAACTTATGAGTGATCCCTAGGTGCCAATCTTCTGCGCACTTGTCTTGTCATTCTCAGGCGTGGCCCAATTTTTACTGCGGGTTGTGATGCCCACCCCGGGATTAAAGGTATTGGTGGGATCGAGCCCCTGATAGTGCTCCAATAATTCTGGTTTTGCGTGATAGTGATGACCGACATTGTGTTCAGCGGGATACTCGGCGCCCCGCGCATCCAGAATTTCAAGCATCGCATTTTTCAGCTCAACGAGGTCTGTACCTTTGGCGACTATATAGTCCTGATGGAATACATGGCACAGAAAATGTCCGTAGTAGAGTTGACTGACAATGTTGCACTTTATGTCGGCTGGTAGCTTCTCGAGCCAGTCCTTGTCATCGCGTCTGAGTGCGATATCCAGTGCAACAATGTCTTCGACTTCTGTGTGGTGGATTGCGCGGTATCGTATTGCTGCACCCGCGGTGGCAAAACGATGAAGAAATGCGGCGCTTGCTTCTTTCTCAGTGCATTCAAAGAAGCTGCCCTGGTGTGTAGGAAATTTGCTGGTTATGAGTGAGCGTGTTTCGTCGATAGCCTCCGCGGAAACCTTGAGCATTAGATGGTGCGTGTAGCGATCGCGATAGTCCATCATCGTTGAGGGTAAATGAGGTGGAAACAGCTTTGCTGTTAACTGAAGCAGGTGGTCACTGATGTTGTTGGGAATAAGAGGCAATCTCTTTACCAGTGCGTCGATACGCGCTTTACAGGAAAAAAATAGAGGCAGTCTATCTGTCCCCAGGTACCTGATCGCCAGGAACGTGTCCTTGCCGTAAGCTGCGGCCATGTCAAACGCTTCTCGATGCATATATTCTCCTGCGATAGGAAGCGGTAGATCACTACCCAAAATGTCGCGGCGCAAACTGCCTAACTCATCAGGGTCGTTGGTTCCTATGTAGAAAGTACGAGTATTGCGCTCAGCTGGAAATGTATCCAGCCGGACCGCCATAAGGACGACTTTTCCCGCGCTCCCTGAGGCTTCGAAAAGACGAGACGGGTCTGCGTTAAAGCGAGCGGGCGTCGCTTCGTCGATTTTTCTGACATGTTTGGAATAGTGGTCATCAGAGCCCGCTCTTTTGGGTGCCAGGTCAATATCGAGATCAGAGAATTCACCGTTTTCAAGATTCTGTAGAATTGCTTCAGGGTTGTCGCCCAGACGTACGCCAAGATGGTTGGTCAGGTGTAGCACTCCGTCTGACTCAACGCGGGCGTAGAGTGCCAGTTCTGTATATGCGGGGCCCCGTTGAACGAGGGAGCCACCAGAATTGTTACATACGCCGCCCATAACCGATGCGCCTATACATGATGAGCCGATCACGGAATGCGGTTCGCGCCCTAGTGGACTCAACGCTTTCTCTAAAGCATATAGTGTTGTGCCGGGGAGGCATATTACTTGCCTACCGTTATCTATGAGGTGGATCTTGCTCATGTGCATGGTATTGATCAGGATGACAGGGCGATCGTAGTCTCCATTGGGTGTTGAGCCGCCGGTTAGGCCAGTATTTGCAGCTTGCACTATAATAATTACATCATTGGTGACGCAGATGTTTACCAAGCGCCAAAAAGCTAATAGAGATCCGGGTTTTAGCACCGCTAATACGTCGCCAAAACCACTGCGAAATCCCGTCGTGTATCGTTCTTTTGCTGACGGCCTGGTGACGATATTTCTATTGCCAACAATAGCCCTTAACTGACGTAGTAATGCCATTGGGTTATTTGCGGCTGCAGTATATTCGGTATTGAGTAGGTCTAAATCAAAATTGCTCATTGGGGTTTTTTCTCGTTTTGGCTACCTAGAGTAAATTGCTTGTCAGATTTGCGTGTGTATTGAGATAGCAGGTATACGTAACGAATATTGTGCCAAATAGTTCCTGCCTGACTTACAGCCGCTATTGCAGATCGAGATTGGCGCGTGAAATAAATAGCGAGCACCGATGCGGATAAGTACAAAATGTGCGTAAACATGTCTCTAGCCTTGCTATCAACCGAGTTAACCGTAAATCGAGGTAATGTCTCTTGATATTTCTACAACTACCGCTACAAATGCTGTTGACCATTATACACAATGTGGTGTAAATTTAATTTTCTTGTCAAATGCGCTTTTATTGATGGCGTAGTTAAAGACCGATAGCTTGGGTCATAAATAGAAAAAGGACCGGGTTTTTGAAAATACGTAAGCTGAATGCACGAGCAGTAAGAGTGCCGATTAATCGCCCTCCCATAACCGCCAGTGGTGTTATTTCAGAGGCGCCAATTGTCATTATCGATATTGAAACAGACAGGGGCATAGTCGGGAGTAGTTACATATTTGCCTTGTCACCTTTAATGCTTGAGGCAACACACGCTTGTGTTGTGGCGCTCGCCGGGGTGGTTGTTGGCGAGCCGCTTGAGCCTGTTGCGCTTAACGAAAAATTACGACAGCGATTCGCTTTATCGGATACCCGCGGTATGCTAGGACAGGCCCTCTCCGGAATTGATATGGCTGCATGGGACGCGGTTGGTAAGGCCCAGGAGTTACCGTTAGCGAAGTTGCTGGGAGGGGACGCTGCGCCGGTCAGGGCATACAACAGCTGTGGGCTATGGATTGATAAGCCCGAGGCGCTGTTGGTCCAACTGGACGACCTGCTTGATTCGCGAGATTTTAGCGGTATTAAAATACGCCTTGGCAGGAAGGATTTTTCTGAAGACCTGCGTGCAGTTCGATTAGTGCGTAAGAACCTCCCCGATAATGTAGCGCTGATGTGTGATTTTAACCAGTCTCTCAATATGGAAGAGGCGATGCGCCGCTGTAAGGCATTGGACGATGAGGGTCTCTATTGGATCGAGGATCCTGTAAGACACGACAATTACCTTGGTGTCGCCGAAATTACTCGTGCTACAGAGACGCCTGTTCAAATTGGTGAATATTTGTGTAGCGTCTTCGAGCTTCAAAGAGCTATCGCGGCAGGAGCTGCCGATTTCTTTATGCCTGATATACAACAAATAGGCGGCGTTACAGGATGGATGCGGGCCTCCGCAATAGCTCATTCTCATGATGTCCCTATCTCTAACCACCTCTTTCCGGAATTTAGTTCGCACCTCATGTCAGTGGCTCCAACGCGGCACTGGTTGGAGTACGTGGATTGGGCAAGCCCGTTGCTTGAGTTTCCTGTCGAAATACATTCGGGGTCTGCGGTTATCAGTGATCGATATGGCAGCGGGATTGTGTGGAACGAAAATGCAGTTGAAAAATATGCAGTATAGCTCATCGAAAAACTATATAAGCGAGGAATAGACGGTTATGCATGAAGAAAGAAAATTCCAGGACGTACCGGTAAATGGCATCGTTTTACGTACTGTTGTCGAGGGCGACGGGCCATTGGTTATTCTGTTGCACGGCTGGCCGCAAGGTTGGAATTTCTGGCGCAATCAAATAGATCCATTGGTTGCCGCGGGTTACCGTGTTGCGGTGCCCGACATGAGGGGCTATGGCGGCAGTAGCAAGCCCGAGGAAGTTGACGAATACAATATTCTCAAGCTCACGAGTGATATTCCGGCTCTGGCTAAAGCGTTGGGGCACGACACTTTTCAGCTTGTTGGGCACGATTGGGGCTGCATTGTTGCGTGGAATACTGCGCTGCTGAATGAAGATACATGTACTGCAGTAATGGGTTTATCTGTACCTTTTTGGTATCCAGACGAAACTATCATAGACCCGCCGGGTGCAGACGATAAATTTTGGTTTATGCGCTATTTACAGGATCCTGAAGTCGCCGATACGTTTATGGATGCCAACGCGCGCGAATTCCTTCAGAAAGTCTATTACTGTTTGTCCAACGACGCTCCAAACCTGAGCTTCATGAAGCAATTCGAATATGGACGAGATGCCAATATTATCGACTTTCTTCCCAAAACCAGTGAGTTGCCCAAGTGTATTAGCGAGGAAGAATTTGAATACAACCTTGCGCAATTCATAGAGGGGGGCTTTCGCGGACCCAATAACTATTACCGTAACCTACTCCAGCATCGAGCACTGGCGCCGCAGTTAGACGGCAAGAAGTTTTCTCAACCAGCTGCATTTCTGTATGGGGAAAATGACGATGTGCCTGAATTTCAGCCCGGTTGGGAGGAAGGATTTAGGAATGCATTTGAAGACTTGAGGTTTATCGAGGTCGTTCCCAATGCGGCTCACTGGGTTCAATTGGAACAGCCGGAAGAAACTACCAAACATATACTGCGTTTTCTTCGGGAGACGTCCTAGAAGGAAGCTGTGGAGGTGTGGCCACCACGCTTCCTCGTTTGAAACCTGTTACTAACTCTAAAAAGGAAACGACTATGAAAACGAATGTAAACCCAAATTACACTATAGAAAAATTGCGCCCCGAGAGCGATGAGGAGCTCGACAGCGGCCCAATCGTCGTTCTGAATTTGCTCAAATTAAAAACTGACTCCGAAGAGCTTTTGGATGAGTATCTTGAGTACGCCTACGGTGTGATCTCTGGCTGGGGTGCTGTGGGTATGGAGCCTGTGTACGCCGGTAAGTTTGGCGAACTTGTTGCCGGTGGGATCGGCGATTGGGACTATATGCTACTGGTCCATTATCCAAACCGTAGGACGTTTTTCGACATGATGGTGTCAGACGAATATGCGGCGATACATTCTGGTCGTCAGAACTCTATGAAGATGGCGATATTGTGGATATCTGACCCAATTATCTCCTTCCGTACCCCAACCAGAGAATATACGGGTGGGGCCTGGCAGGAAAAATTCGACAAAATGATGGCGAAGTGACCGTTCCCTGACGAACATGCTCACGACAACGGTGAGGGCTCTCCCGAATTCTTGGTGAGAGCTCTTCATTATATAATAGATATTCCTATTGAAATGCCAGACTGATTGGCATAGCTGTTACCAATTTCCCTATAGGAGAAAAGTCTGCTACCATTCTACACAAATTAATTTATTATCCAGGTAATCTCTCGATCATGGCTAGACCACGAAATTTTGATGAGACGCGTGTTGTAGATAATGCAATCAAGGCTTTCATAGAAGATGGGCCCAGCGGTGCCTCTCTGGAAAAATTGGAACTTGTCACAGGGGTTGGCCGAAAGAGCCTTTACAATACCTTTGGCGACAAGCATGGGTTGCTTATCAGGGCGGTGGAAAAGTTCCAATTAGATTCAATACGGAATTATGTTGAACCACTGGAAGCGCGTGGTGCGGGCAAGCCTGAAATTGAAAGCGTCGTGCTGCAGTTGGCTGAGGATATGGCGGATAAAGATTGTAGTAGTGGTTGCTTGCTTTTCTTGTCAGCACAGGACACACGCCTGGCATCTACGCAGGTTGATCTTTTGGTAAAAAACTACTTTGAAAGGCTGAGAAAAGGCTTCCTCAAGTGCATCAAGAGAGGTGTTAGCCGGGGTGAGATTACATCCACCATGTCTCCTGCTTCGTTGGCCGATTTTTTTATCGGTGTTTTTGTAGGGGTGAGCAACATGTCGCGATCTGGCATTACCGATAAGGCGATCACCAGCTTTGTAGAAGTTTCATTGCAGGAGCTTCGTTAACGTTGCAAAAGCTATAGTTGAGTTCTTAAAAAATTACGCAGGCAAGCAACTTTTACAATACTACCGGTTACCGGAAGCGAACTGGAATCTCAGTTATTAACCGTCCTATTGAGTTTGAAAAATTGGCTGCTTTTTCAGTGGCTGTAGTTCTTGCGGCTTAGAATCTGCGTTCTTTTTCAAGGCTCGACAAAGTGCCTCCCCTGATCCGTAGCCATAGCGACGGGCAACTATCTTCAGGCCCGTGCCCTTTTCAATATCATTTGTTGCCAGGGTGAGTCGATAGGAGCGCAAATAAGCCATAGGCGATTTGCCCACGCGATCACTGAAAATATCGTAGAACCGGCTGAGAGATAGTCCAGAGACTGAAGCCAGCTCTGTGTTACTCCAACTATGCCCGGGGTCTTCATGCATAGAAACGATAGCTCTGCTTATTCTCGAGTCAGAAAGGCCGCCTATTAGCCCAACGCTTGTGCTTCCTTTCTCAAGTTGAGTCCTGAGGATAAGAACAATAAGAATTTCGGCAAGCCGATTAAGAACCGAAAAAGAGCCGCAACGTTGGCTCGTATGCTCTTCAATTAGAAGACTTGCGAGCAGGTTGAGCTCACCTGTTGCTGGTATATCCAATTCGATAAGGTCATCAAGGGAGGCTACAAAAGGGTTTTCATATCCACCCCAATCTGCAAATCCGCTAACGAAGATCTGTTCGTCGATATCCGGTTGCTTAAGCTGCTCACTTAACGGTTCGGCTAGTGAAAGTATTATGCGTTTGGGCAAGGAGGTGTTTTTCCAGCCAATTACAAGCACATTAACTTTGTTCTCCGAAGAGTTGTGCAAGTTGAAATCAACGGTAAGGTCAAAGTGATTCATTAATCCTGAAAGCCGATCTTGGCGCATTATAGGATTCCTAGTCAGGTATTCCGGATTTATCGTCCATTCTATCGTGATAGCCTTTAATCACTCAACTGTAGTGATCGACCGAGACTCTCTATTGTAAGCCGTTTATGAGTATTTCGCTTGTATTGAGTTGGCCATATCGGAAGAGAGTTTATAAGTTGTCCATATAATATTAACAGCAACTTCATAAAAAGTAGGAAGGTGATTTTGTGTTCTATGCATTGAATTTGTTCGACCTCGAAGACGCAGACCTGTATCGGAGTTACATGAAAATAGCTGGCCCGATAGTTAAAGAGCTCGGCGGAGATCTTGTCGTTATGGGGCGACTTACAGATCAGCACCCTATGATTATGCCGGAATCTACTATTGGTGGTGGTCAGCGATGGTGTGTTATTGCGACCTACCAGACCAAGGAAGATGTCATCAAATTTTGGGAACATCCCGATAACGTGGATTTCCGGCATCTAAGACATGAGTCGACTAGTAATTACGTATGGGCGATGTATGAACAAGCTAATGTCATGGAAAATTCTTGAATTTCCTGGTGCAACAGCGAATACAGTAATTACAAAAGAACAACAGCAATAATTAGGAGGATGGCAAATGAGACTTAAAGATAAGGTATGCATTATTACTGGTGGAGCGATGGGTATTGGCAAGGCTATTGCGAAGCGTTTGGTCTCTGAGGGGGCCAGTGTCTGTATAGCGGATATTGATATGGAGGCGTCGCAGGCAACTCTGGCAGAGCTTACAGCGGAGGGGGGTGCAGGCTCTGCTATGGCTGTCGAGTGCAATGTCAACGAGCGAGCAGACATTATTGCGGCTATAGAAAAAGTGGTCGAAAGATATGGCCGTCTGGACGTCATGTTCAATAACGCGGGTGTTGCTCGTCTTAAGCCGTTTCTTGATGTAACTGAAGATGACTGGAATAGCGTGATGCAGATCAACGGTCTCGGTGTGTTGATGGGAATGCAGGAAGCTGCCAAGCAATTCATCTCACAGGGAGGCGGCGGAAAAATTGTAAATACAGCTTCGGTTGCGGGTAAGCAGGGCTTTGCTCTGGTGTCCCATTATAGCGCGAGTAAATTCGCTGTAGTTGCTTTGACCCAATCCGGTGCCAGAGAGTTTGCAGAGCACAACATTACGGTAAACGGTTTCTGTCCTGGAATAGTCGCTACCGAGCTATGGAGAAAGCTGGATCTTCAAATGATAGAGGCTGGTAGGACAGAGGAAGTAGGGCAAGGAATGCAGGAGTTCAGCGAAGATATATTGCTTAGACGCGTGTCTACTCCAGAAGATTCGGCGGGGATAGCGGCTTTTATGGCTTCATCGGACTCTGACTATATGACGGGTCAATGCGTGCAGGTAGATGGCGGAATGATCTTGCAGTAACAAACCGATTAGTGCCAGTCATTTCGGCGTTAAAAATAGCGAGAGGTAAACAGTTGTGTCGAGTGAAAAAAATAAGACGGAAATAGAGCATCATAGACAGCGAGTGAACGATGTCCTGCTGCATTATGTAACCAGCGGGTCCAGAGATAAGGAAGCCGTAGTGTTGCTCCATGGTTTTTCTCAGTCTTGGTATGAGTGGAAGCGAGATGTTATTCCAGCGCTTGCAGAAAACTACTTCGTTGTAGCGCCGGATATGCGGGGTATTGGTGATTCAGAAAAGCCACGCGATGGCTACGACAAGAAGACGATGGCAGAGGATATCTGGCAGTTGGTTCAGCACCTGGGGCTAAAGAAAATCTATCTGGTCGGGCACGATTTTGGCGCCGCTGTCGCATACGCTTTCGCAGCGGCACATCCTGATTTCGTTCAAAAGCTGGCCATCGTAGAGATGATTATTCCCGGCTTTGGATATGAAGACAGCATGCAGGCTCCATTTGTGACAGACGGAATGGGTCGCAAAGTATGGCACCTTGCTTTTCATGATGCGCCCGATTTGCCTGAGGTGTTGATTCAAGGTCGAGAACGTATGTATCTTCAATGGTTTCACAATAACTTTGCCTATAACCCTAACGCGATATCACAAGAAGATCTTGATGAATACGAGCGAACTTATGCTGCTCCAGGCGGAATGCGGGCGCTTGATTACTACCGGACGCATTTCTTGGATGCGGAACACAATCGAGAATCCGCCAAAATTCCCTTGAAAATGCCTGTTCTGGCAATAGGCGGCGCGGCGTTCCTGGGGGACATTGTCCAGAAGGGAATGTCAGCATTAGCAGAAAATGTTCGCGGTGTGGTCATTCCTGAGTGCGGGCATTGGGTGCCGGATGAACAGCCCGAAATATTCAATTCGTTACTGACTGATTTCTTAAGCAGTCCTGCATAAACGGCAGCCACGGCGAAATGTTTTCGACAAGAGGTTTGGGTAAAGAAATGACTTACGATTGGACTGATGATCTCGCCAAGAGACAGTTAGGCGACTACCGCAATTGCCAGCCTGGCACGTTTTTCGGCGATAAGGACTGTAGGGCGATCGCGCTGAGCGACGCTTATCGTGTATCAATAAAGCTCTCTGAATTACGCAGGAGCGGTGGCGACCATCCGATTGGCTACAAAATCGGTTGTACCAGTCCTGGTATTTATGCAGCCTTTGGGATCCGTGGCCCTGTTATGGGCTTTTTGTATGAAGAAGAAATGCAGGAATACGCGTGCAAATTGAAGTCTAGCAATTTCTATAACCTGGCCATTGAGGCCGAAATGGCAATTAGAGTCGGCCACGACCTTCAGGTTGAATCAGTCTTCCCAATCATTGAGCTTCACAATTTCGAGTTCCGCGGGGAAACGAACACTCTTCAGGAGCTGGTAGCAAACAATTGTTTCAATGCGGGTATTGTGATGCCCGATGAAATTACCGATCAGAGCGGCGCTGAGTGCGCAAATCTCAAACTGGAAATTAACGGGAATTCTATAGAGGAGGGTAGTCCATGGTGTTTTGCCAACGGACCAGACGGATCCCTAGAGTGGATTGCTGAGAAGCTGGTTGACCATGATCTTGAGCTGAAGCCAGGCAATATTGTCCTAGCCGGTACCAATCTTGGTATTCATCGCGTTAAGCCAGGTGACCATATCGCCGTCTATCTAAACGAAAAATTACGTGTCGAAAGTCATGTTGTGCCATAAAACCTAATTATTGGGGCGAAAATTAGACACATCCGAGAAAAAAGGATGGCTGGTTTTTGGTGCCGGATTGGCCTACCTAAAAACAGATCTAGTGGAAAAAATGAGCGGAAAAGATATTGTGCGAAACGCGTTATTCACTTTACCTATATTGAGTAAAAAGGTTCTTAAAGACTTCTTCGCGCTTGCCAGCCGAAAGGATGTTACCCGTAGAGCCGTAATTGTTGCGTTTGTCGTTGGTCCAATTATCGGTTGTATTAACTACGGCGAAAAGATCGTTTACATCGCGATGAGTTTCGACGACTGGCTGAGGTTCGGGTTCACTTTTTTTGTACCGTATTGTGTTTCCACCTGGTCTTCAGTTATGGCTTTACGTCAGTCCGCTTGATAGCAAAATTTTTAGATTAGAAATATTTTTGTCGCGAAATGCCCTTTCGCTAGTATGAGTCTCTTATGCAAAGAGACAATTATTCAGTCAGCTTAATACCGTAGGTACTACAGAGAGAGTTTAGATGATAACGCTATATTCCTGGACCACACCCAATGGTCGAAAAATTTCGATCGCATTGGAAGAGATGGGGCTTCTCTATGAGAGCATTGCCATCGATATCACCAGGGAAGAGCAATTCGCACCTGATTTTCTAAAGATAAGCCCAAGCAACAAAATCCCGGTGATTCTGGATGAGGGTAGGGCAATATTTGAATCTGGGGCTATTTTGCTATACCTGGCGCACAAGACCGGTAAATTTATGCCTGCTTTGGGCAGCCGCGATTACTTTGAGATGATGCAGTGGTTGATGTGGCAAATGAGTGGATTTGGTCCTACAGCTGGCCAGGCCCATCACTTCTTGCATTACAACCCTGGAGTATCTGAGTATTCAGAAAAGCGCTACCACGATCAGGTTCTCCAATTGTATAGAGTGTTGGACAAGCAGCTTGCTAATAGAGAGTTTATCGTCGATTCGCTTAGCATCGTTGATTTTGCGACCTGGCCTTGGGTCGCGCGCTTTGTATATCACCGTGTATGCCTTAATCAATTCCCGAATGTTAAGCGCTGGTATCTACAGCTTGCTGAGCGTCCGGGTTTCCAGCGCGGTTACGCGCAACCAATGGATGCGGGGCTCATTCCGTATCCCAATGAAAATGAGTAAAACGGGGAAATATTATGTCAGACGAAACCTTAACGGGCGGCTGCAATTGTGGTCAGGTTCGCTATGAAATCAAACCAACCAGTACCAAGCTGGTTGTGTGCCATTGCACAAGTTGTCAGAAACAATCTGCCTCGGCTTTTGGTATGGCGATGATTGTGCCAAGTGATGATGTAGAGCTTACCGCTGGTAAACTCAAGAAGTGGACTCGAACAGCAGATAGCGGAAACCTTCAGGACGTTTACTTCTGTGAAAACTGCGGTACACGGATTTGGCACGGAAATAAGGAAAATGAAGAAAGTCTTAAAGTTCGAGTGGGCGCACTCGATACACCAGTGGACATTTCTCAAGCAGTTCATATCTGGACAGCAAGCAAGCTGCCGGGTGTTGTTTTGCCGGATGGCGTAAAGTCATTTCCTCAAAACCCGGGTTAAATTTGCCCCGGGATTTGGTTCATTAACCTATGCTGTCCAATAAGTACAGGGCGCTCTGCTAAGTTTCAGCTTACGAGGCCAAAAAGGTTTTCTGGTGTGTTTGCATAATTGCTACGCTCTTCTCGTAACAGGTATCCGGGCGCCAGTGCTTATCCAGGGACTGGAATTTGTCGACAGATAACGGTGCTATCGCCACTAAAATATGGCGTGGCGAGCAATTAGACCTTCTGGGATCGCTATCTCAGAAGGCCGTTCACTCAATGGCACTACACTGATGAATGAATTACCTCCACAGAAATTAGTGAAATAGGACTTCAGTGAAAATGGATGGTAAAGCTTCTTCTATTCTCTACTATGTTCATGACCCGATGTGTAGCTGGTGCTGGGGGTATCGACGTAGTTGGGAGAAAATGCAGTACGAGCTGCCTCGGTCTTTGTCTGTCGTTAACGTCGTTGGAGGACTCTCCCCCGATTCTGACACACCCATGCCGATAGCACAGCAGAAGACAATCGCTGGATATTGGGAAAAAATAGCACAAGAAACAAACGCTGAGTTCAACTTCGATTTCTGGACGCGCTGTAAACCACGTCGATCCACCTACCCCGCCTGCCGTGCTGTACTCGCGGCACACAAGCAGCAGGCAGAGAATGAAATGATTTACGCTATCCAGCGGGCTTACTACCTCAGGGCGATGAATCCGTCCAATGACACAACGCTTACCAGGCTTGCTCTGGAGCTGGGCTTGAATGTGGAGCAATTCACTGCGGATCTGGCAAGTCCGGAGATACAGGCTGCGCTGGAGCGGAATTTGACGTTGCGCAATGAGCTCAATGTTTATGGGTTTCCCTCCTTGATACTGAAAATAGGGGAAAAATTATTTTCTATTCCAGTGGATTATCGGTCTCACCACACAGGTCTAGAAGCCATAGACAATTTTCTTTTCGCCAATGATAGATTTCGGAACTCGATGCTCCTACAAGACGCAGAATAGGGTAATAAAAAAATGGTCTGCAAGCAATTCAGACCTGTTGGCAGAATCTAATAGTAGACAATGCGGAATAAAAGTTAATCGATAGGCGAATGCAGCGCAATAGCGTGAGGCTGTTGCTGAAATCGGAAGCGGTGTAGTACCCATGACCTTCGATTGAGCCTTTTATAGTGTTTGAGTTCGCTATCAAGTCTAACGAACGTTCTGGTGCCAAATTATTTCCAAATTAACCGCAGATGAACAGCGGACCAAAGTGGAAATGTAGTCGGCGATAAATCACTACTAACCTTTCATGGGTTTTTTTCATAGTGTCAAATCGTGTGTAAAACCCAGCTTTTTTGGGCGAATCCTGCGATTAATACATACTGTCGTTTTGGTGACAAAAAAAATCCTGCGGGTAAATGATCAATTCTCAAAATAGATGCTTGCCAATTACACAAGAGGGTGTAATATAAAAAACATAAGAAACGTAGTGCAAAAAACAGTTGAATTCAAGCCAACTAAATGAAGCTATATTTTTTATAGGATAACTAACGGCTGGATTGAGAATACTATAAATATGCACCTCCTCGGAAGCTGGGGTGTGACGTATCTTTCAGACATCCATTCGATAATAGGCATATATATTCCAGGGCGATGCGATCGCCTGGACGAATGAACTACCTGAGGAAAATCAAATGTTGGACGCAGCAGTCAATACGTTTTTAGACACAGAAGTATTGGAAATGTACATTGGAGGAGATTGGGAATCTAGTCGGAAGGGTGAGACATTCGCGGTACAAGATCCCGGTACTGGAAAACATATTTCCTCTGTATACGCCGGTGACGAGACCGATGTAGAGCTGGCAGTTTCAGCTGCTGAGGCCGCATTTGTAGCCCCCGGTTGGGCTACTTTAACGACTCAAGAGCGCGCTAAACTGCTTCACGGTTTAGCTGATTTGATCGAGAAGAATGCCGAAATATTGTCGCAGATTGAATCGCTCGATAGCGGTAAGCCAAGAGCCCAGGCGGCTGAATTTGATATCCCATTTGGTGCGCAAACGTTCCGCTACTATGCCGATTTGGCACTCTCTACGAAAACACGCAACGCCCTACCCCTTACGGAAATGCAAGCGAGAACTGTTGGTCAACCCTATGGTCCGTGTGGGTTCATCATACCCTGGAATTTCCCTTTTCTGCTTGCGATTTGGGGCATTGCGCCAGCACTGGCAGCGGGTAACACAGTTGTTATTAAGCCTGCCGAAGATACGTCATTGTCAACGCTCTACCTGGCCAAGTTGGCGGAAGAGGCCGGCTTCCCTCCAGGCGTGATCAACGTGGTGACCGGTTTTGGGCACACTGCTGGTGCTGCTTTAGCTGGACACCCGAGGATAAAGAGAATGGCGTTTACCGGCTCTACTGCTACCGGTCGCGTGGTCGCAAGGCAGTGCGGAGAAAATCTGGTGCCGGTAAAACTGGAACTGGGCGGTAAAGGCGCCGCAGTAGTCTTCGACGATGTCGATGTTGATCATGTTGTTGATTCGCTGTGCGACGCGATTGTTATGAATGCTGGCCAGGTTTGCTGCACGGCCACACGGTGGTTGGTTCACGAGAGTATATTTGATCGCTTTATGTCGCGAGCGGTAGATCGTCTGAGTGCGCTGAAGGTGGGCTATGGTGCAGATTCCGATACGGATATTGGCCCCGTGGTTAACGTAAAACAGCGGGATCGTATTGTTGGATACTGGGAGCAAGGCTTACACCAGGGTGGTAGCGCAATACTGGCAGGCGGCGCCGCTCAAGTCGGTGCACATCCAGATGGCTATTACGTAAAGCCGTCGATAATGACTGGAGAGACTCGGAATGTTTGCGCGCAGGAAGAAATATTCGGGCCGGCAGCCTTTGCAATACCGTTCAAGGATGAGGCTCAGGCCATTGGGATAGTAAACGAGTCTGATTATGGCTTGGCGAACAGTGTTTGGACAAACGACGGCGAAAAGGCAGATCGTGTAGCTGAGAGTCTGTCAGCAGGTAATAACTGGATCAATGGACACAATATCCTCGTTCACGGTGTGCCATACGGCGGTTGGAATAGTAGTGGCTGTGGGGGTGGTGTGCTCGGTGAAGATGCCTATCTCGATTATTTGAAAAATATGTCGATAGTTCGAAATCCCGGGTAACCCGGGCAGGGAGGGCAGAGGTACAAGAAGACTACTGCCCTTTTTCGCGTCATTTCTGCGAAAAAAATAGTTGATCGAATAAGAATGTTCGCTTGTATTTGTGGCGCATTGGGTTTCTCTGTGCCCCCAAAAAGCAAAGTCGAATGATATGCAGTCGAGTGCGGAGTGTTCGAGTTGAAGACAATAAGATCCAGAATTTCAAGTTTTGTTATGGCAAAGCGCGGTTTGTCGCTTATCGTTTTGTTTGCGATCACAGTTTTTTTTGCGGCTGGTTTGCGGCATGTTGAACTCAAGACCGTATTTAGCGACCTTCTCCCAAGTACGCATCCCTATGTGAAGACTTACCAGGATCATCCCAACTTTGGCAATCCTCTGACTGTAACGGTGATGCTAAAACGAAAAGATGGCGATATATACAATTCGGAAACACTGGCAAAAGTGTGGAATATGACTCGCGATCTGGATTTAACCCCCGCGGTGGATCATGACCAGGTTTTGTCTATAGCAACGGAGAAGGCGCGCTACTCGGAGGCGACCCCTTTTGGGATAGAGTCACAACCACTTATGGGTGACCATGCTCCCGCGACCGAAGAGGAGCTGGCTGCTTTTCGCAACAATGTAGATAAGTCGCCAAATTCCCGTAACTTTCTTATCTCCCATGATGAAACGTCCACCCTGATTACGGCGACGTTTATCGAGCGCTTATTGGATTATGGCGTGGCCTTTGAGTACATACAGGCACTGGTCGAAAGTGCGCGGGACGAGAATCACGAGGTTCACGTCGCTGGTCAACCAATACTAACTGGGTGGGTCTATCGTTACGAATTGCAGATGCTTGGCATCTTCGGCATTACAGCCGCTGCTCTACTGATCTCGCTGGTTCTGTATATGCGTAATGTAGCAGGTGTCGTGGTGCCTTTGGTTACGGCCGTAGTTGCAGGTATTTGGGGCTTTGGCTTTGTAGGTTGGTTGAAGCAACCGATAGAACCGCTAATTATGGTCGTGCCGCTTTTGCTTGTGGCTCGCTCATTTAGTCATGGCGTTCAGTTTATTGAGCGCTATTACGAAATCTATTATCACGTTCAAGATAAGAAGAAATCCGCTGAAATCGCTCTAGGCGTGATGATGGCTCCCGGCACACTGGGTATCTTGACAGACGCGGCAGGGCTCTTCCTGATTGCTCTGGCCCCAATACCTGCCATGGAACGATTCGCCCTGTTTTGCGGCTTTTGGGCGCTTGCGCTGATCCCGGCTAGTGTCATTTTGGCTCCCCTCTTGCTGTCTTATCTTCCGGCGCCAAAGAACGTTAACAAAATTATTGGGCTTGACGGCGAACACTCGCCTTTACATGCAGGAATCAAGCACGCCTTGCAGAAGTTGGCAAGGATCACTTATGGGCGCAACGCGAGAGTCACCACTACAGTCGTTGTGGTGCTGTTCGCATTCAGCCTGTACACGGCGCTGGGGATTAAGATAGGTAACCCCGTAGAGGGCAGTAACCTGTTATGGGATGACTCCGAGTACAATGTTGCGGTTGGTGAGATAAATGAACACTTTCCAGGCCTGAATACCCTCGAAATAGTTTTTGAAGCAAAAGATCCGGAAAATCCTGATCGTGTTGCCAGGCAGGCAGACACCATCTTTACCATGAATCAACTTCAGAGATTACTGGAGGCTGGGGAAACACCGCCTGTGGCGGATCTGTCGTTCGCAGATTACCTACCTGAGGCAAATCGTCTTTTCAGTGGTGGCCATCCAAAGTGGGCGCCACTTGATCATTCAAATGCTGCCGTTGGTGCTGCGGGTGGAGCAGTACTCTTTGGTACTAGTCCAAAAGCATTTTCACATGTCACGGACTTCGTGCAACAGAATGCTACGGTTTCGCTGTGGTACAAAGACAATAAGCAGGAAACTGTCGATGAGGCGCTTGCGCGAGCCCGAGAAGCGATTGCAGTTGTCGGTGCCGATCATGACGCATTCCGCGTGCGATTGGGAACCGGAACTATCGCTTTACAGCAATCCATTAACGATACTGTCGATAAATATCAATGGATTATTCTTTTTGCTCTGAACGTCGTGATACTGGTGACTTGTAGCTTCGCGTACAAGTCTATCGTAGCCGGCATAGTGCTGATGATTCCGGTCAACATGTCCAATATATTTCTTGCTAGCGTTATGGTCTGGATGGGAATTGGCCTCGATGTAAATACGCTACCAATCGCAGCAATCGGCATCGGGATCGGAATAGATTACGGCATTTATCTTCTCAGTCGAATTTGCGAGGAGTACCAGGAGCATAAGGATTACGGTCTAGGAATTCTTGCTGCGGTTGCAACGACCGGTAAAGCAATATTCTTTACCGCCTCGATAGTGTTGCTCGGAATCTTACCCTGGTACTTCCTTTCCGGCCTCAAGTTCCTTGCAGACATGGGGATACTGTTGGTCATGGTCATGCTTATCAACATGGTTATAGCGTTGATTGTGGTGCCGCTACTCGTCTGGCTAATTAAGCCGAAATTTATAGGTTCAGAAGATTTGTTGGTGGGAGAGGGTGTCGATCTCTCCGACTATGCATCGGGTGACGAGGCTTTCGCATAGAGCTTTAGTGGCTATGTGTTGATTCGTTATTGTGAGTTTTGTTACTGAGGGTTAGAGCTATGCATATTAGGAAATATGATTTCAATTACAGTCGCAGACACTTCATGCAAAGTGTTTCAAAAGGGGTTATTACAGCAGGCGTCTTATCGCCGCTATGGCCGATTATCGGAAATTCAGCAGAGATTGACAAAGCGTATCCTGAGGAGCTTCTTTCGATCGAGGCCTATACCAAAGGGAAGATCAGTGTAGGCGATGTAATAACCGCGGACAATGTTGAGTATGTGAAAGATATGCTTGACCCAATAGCCTACATCGAAGTTTCGCAACAAGGACGTAGGATCAACATCGTCGACACAACTCGAGATGTGACCAAAATGTTCCCGCACGAATATTTGGAAGCGACGCTTCGGAATCAGGGGCAGGGTATGTTTGACGCGACAGGCAACGTTACTACCAGGGATGGTAATCGTTGGATAGGAGGTAATCCGTTCCCTGACGCAAATACCGCAGAGGAACTCGCAGCCAATATAACCCTGAGTTGGGGGCGTCACGACCAATCCGTATACGGGATTGCGGACCAGGATATCGGAGCGGACGGAAACCTGGAATACGAATACGACTTGCTTTGGGTTGAAATGAATACCTCAGGTCTCGTTGCCACCGGCAACAGCCCCTATATGGACGGCAAAACGTTTCAAGACAAGCTGCGCTATATGGGTGTGATATTTACCTATCCAAATGACTCAAAGGGTACCTCCTTTCTGAATACCTGGTACTACGACCAAACGAAGTTTCCTGATTTGTACGGGTATCTTCCAGCGTTCAAGCGAGTACGTCGGTTTCCAACAAATCAGCGTTTTGAGCCAATGGTACCTGGAATGACAATGTTCCTTTCGGATGGCTGGGGCACTGGAGATCCCATGTTGACCTGGGGCAATTACAAAATAGTAGGTCGGGGTCCAATGTTGGGCGCGCAATCCGGGAATTTCCGCGCGGAGAATAAAAACTGGACACCGCCACTACACGGTGGACCAAAAGACATAACTTTCTTCGATACCTACATGGAGATGTGTCCTGACTGCGTGATAGTTGAGGCCGAACCGACCGGGTATCCACGTTCACCAGTTGGCAAAAAACGTTTCGCGATAGATATGCGCAACGGAGCTTTCATCTCCTACGTCACCTTTGACCGTCGTGGGCAGTTGTGGAAAAGCCATGAGCCTACTTACTCTCAAATGGTAGACGGTGACGTTCGGGTAATGGATCGGGAACATCCGGCATGGTCCTGGGGTTCAGTGCACTCGCATGATGTACAGACAAACCGTATGTCCCGTCTTTGCCAGGTCGAAGAACTTCGTGGCGGGCAAAGGTCGGAATACAACGGCGGTACTGAAATCTATGACAGATATCTTACTACGCAGGCCCTGCAGCGCCTGGGCCGCTAGATCTAATAATCGACGGGTGCAGATTGCAGAAGCATGCCCCTCTCATGAAAGTAGGAAAGTGCATGAAATATATAAGGTTTATTCCGCGTAACCAGTTTGTCGGGAAGAAAGCCATCGCTTGGCTGATTTTGACTTTGTCATTATGTGTTCAAGCAGAGCCGATATCCCAGGTTTACAAGGGCATAAAACAGGATTCGTTTTATGACATATGTTTTCGTGGTGAGAAGGGGTTAGTTGTCGGGAATAACAGTGTGGTTCTTCAGTCGCTTGACGGCGGCGAGCATTGGACGCCGATTTCCGTAACCAGTGACTCTATAGCGATGCTAGGTGTTGCCTGTAGGGAGAGCGGTAGCGTCATTGTCGGGCAGGAAGGTCGAATCTATGTCGAAGAGAGTGGAGGTTGGAACCAGGTTGATTCTGGTACCGATGCGCGCTTACTTTCAGTAGCTATGTCGGATTCGGGACTTGGTTTTGCTACTGGTGGTTTTGGAACCGTGCTACGTACCAGGGACAGCGGTGCAACCTGGACTTTGTTGCCTCTCGATTGGGAGGCCATCATTCAAGATTTTCAGGAGCCCCATATCTATGATGTGGCTGTCTCCAACGCAGGGGTAGTCACATTGGTTGGTGAGTTTGGACTCGTGCTTCGGTCTGAGAACTCTGGAGATAGCTGGCAGGCAGTGCGGAAAGAGCATGCTTCACTTTTCGCGATACATTTTGCCGATCGTAGCCTCGGCTATGCCGTTGGCCAGGATGGTGAAATTATTCGTACCGAAGATGGTGGGAGAAGCTGGGTATCCATCGAAGCCAACAATTCTGGAAATCTGCTGGGTGTGTGGTCGAGCTATCAAGGTGAAGTGCTCATAACGGGTATTCGAACCATGCTACGCAGCCACGACGATGGTAATACCTGGAAGAGTCTGGTGAGCGATAGCATTGCTACGGGCTGGTATGCAGGGGTCGCCGAGGCGTTAGTCCACCAATCACCATCTGTACACACTCAAAATGATGTCGCGGACGTTGCATATGCGAAGGTATTCGCCGCAGGAAATTACGGCGAAATTATTGAGATATTGGAATAACTATTTGTCCCGGAATGGGATAGGGGAAATTGCCATGAATATGAGAGTTAAGAGAAAAATAACAAACGCTTGTGTATTTGGATCCTTAATGGGTTTCGGTTCAGTAGCTATAGCAGAGTTAAATTTCGATGTGTCGGGGCAGGTGCGTCAAGAGGCGGCGTACAAGATCACATCGGATGAGAATATTTGGAATCAACAGGGCAATACATTCAACGGTAAGGGGGTTGATAGCAACGTTTCTAATGATGTGCTTCTTCGGCCCAACGACTTCGGCGAGGATAATGATTGGAACCTCATGGCGACGCGTGCGGAAATAGACATATCGATAGCTATATCGGATAGCTGGAGTGGTTTTATCAGAGCGCGCGGTTACTTTGAGTACGGGGCAGCGTACAACGATTTCGGCTCCCCCAGTTACATGGAAACACCTTTCTTTGGAGACTGTGGTACCAGGCTGGAAGTCTGCGGCAAAGATTACATGCTGGATCTTCCCGCCGCTTATCTCGACTATAACGACGCGGGCCTTTGGCTAAGAATCGGTAATCAGCAAATAGCTTGGGGAGAAGCATTGTTTTTCCGCGTAGCTGATGTAGCGAACGGCCTGGATCTTCGCCGCCACAGTTTTATTGACTACGCATCAGAGGAGTATGCGGATGAGCGGATCGCCTCTCCCGCAGTCCGGGGTAGCTACAGGCTGACTGAAGAATGGGAACTCGAAGGTTTTGCTCAAATGTTTAATCCGTCGATAATACCTAACGAAAATACTCCCTACAACGTAGTGGCGTCCCAGTTTGTACTCCATCAGAGAGAAGGTTTTAATGAAGTCGATAACGATTGGAATTTCGGTTTACGATTGAAAGCTCAAATTGACGATCTAGGATTGCAATTTTTCGCAGTGAACAGGCGTAATCCAGATGGTGCCGTGGGTTGGAGAGAGTCGAACATTGATCCATTCGCCGATAGTGACGACCCAAACTTACGACAACTGGGGGAGTTATTGTCACAGACAGCCTTCGAAATGTCGCCTGAGGGTGTCTACTCCGCCGGGGAGTGGTTTCCCTATGCCGGTGGCTCCAGGGTCGACGGTGTCAAGGCTATTGATGCTCTGGTAAACGAGTTTCCTGCAGCACAGGCTTTGGGGGCATTTCCGATTACGGGTGATCCCACGGGTAATTGCGCAGCTCTGGGGTTTCCGGGGAAAGCTAACGAAAGGGCGTGTGCGGAATATGAGCTTGATTCATTCTTTGATGGTGGTGCCGGAGGCCTCGGTCCGTTGCGTGGCCATCTTACCCGTGAATATGCTCGAGAAAACATTTTCGGCTGGGGTATGAACTATCTCTTTTTTGCTGAGCCAGACAGTTTACTCGACCAGTTGGTTATGCGTTTTGAAATGTCATATACCCCGGACAAAGAGTTTTCCGGGGTGGATTTGACCCGCGATTTTGTCGAGAGAGACGAGTATGTCGCATCTGTCGTATTTGAGAAATACCAACGTTTCAGCGCAAGTTTCCCAGCTACGTTCATGGTGTTTGAGTACATGTATAAGTCAGAGTCCGATATGTTCGGGCGGCTTGTGGACGGCAGCGACAACAATGGACAAGCCAAGGGAATAAACAGTTTTAATGCGGTAGCATTTGCGGTGCAACAGCCATCTCCGACGCTGGAGTGGCGCTTTGACATGTCCATACTCTATGATATTGAAGGTGGTGTTTTTGTGCAGCCGGCTATTCGATGGAAACCGGATTCGAGTTTTACTGTCGATGCATTTGTTAACTATTTTCATAGCGATGGCGGCAATAAGGATATCATGCAGACTATTGAGTGGGCAGACGAAGTGGGTGTCCGGCTTACCTATCAGTTTTGATCCACTCGCTTTTCCAATGATCTAACCAAGATGAGAATTCCAGAGCAATTGGCTGGAATTCTTTCGTTTCTGAAGTTCACCCAAAAGAAATGGTAAGACATTCAGGCGTCATTTTGCATCTCCAGCAGGGCGTGGCACAGTGGGACTCATGCGGAAAAAACGGGTTATAGAGAATCCGAAACGGAGGGAGAAATTTGGGATACAGATGTCGAAAATCTGTCAGCGATCATCGAAGTCGAGTCGAGAACCGTGAAGTACCCTCACACTCCAGTCAGCAAGAAGCGAGTGTGGATGGACCCCGGAAAACCTACTAAAAAGGTAAGTAATATGGAATGCCCCAAGTGCAGTCGATTATTGGAAAAAAAAGTTTTCAAGAATGTTAAGGTTGAACGATGCTCTGGTTGTTTTGGAATATTTTGTACCCACGACGCGATAGAGCAGGGAAAGAACGTTTGGTTGGCGGAGGCCGTACTGGATATAGGTTATGAAACCACCGGTGCGAGGTACGATTCTGTTGACGATATTGAGTGCCCTGAGTGTCGGGTAAAAATGGACAAAGTATCCGCCCCGGATCAGCCGCATATCTGGTTGGAAGTCTGTCCTCAATGTGACAAGGTCTTTCTGGATGCGGGCGAGTTTAAAGATCTTAAATATAAGACACTGCTGGACAAGTATAGAGATTGGCGCAAAGGTAAGCGGCCTTAGTTTCGCCCGAATTGGTTTAGCTGCTCACCAGGCTTATCATCACACCCGCGGCGACAGCCGAACCGATCAC
>TARA_R110001592_G_scaffold363264_1_pt1 | contig 134384 bp, 111 predicted proteins | sample TARA_R110001592 | Tara Oceans TARA_R110001592 (sample SAMEA4398387) | marine metagenome | biome: Polar Biome; feature: [SRF] surface water layer (ENVO:00010504); material: water (ENVO:00002006), including particulate matter (ENVO:01000060) such as... | depth 5 m
AGGCCAGACTGTTCACACTTTTCTTAGTTTTCGGATACCCTCTAGAGTTTCAATTTGTCAAACAGTGTATTCAATTGTTGACCTGTAGCTACGCGTGTATATAGAATGTACCCGTATCACTTGATCATTGTTTATTCAAGTTGAATCGAGTCTGGATGAAAGTGTTCCCTCTGTGAGTACTCCGTCTCCCCGTCGTCGTCGCAAGACGCGACCTTCCTCAGAACACATGGCTGAAGCTTCTAAGCCGAAGAAAAAACGACGTACCGGCTCCCGGAAAACTGCCAGGAAGCGTAACGAATCGATGCTCCGCGTTGTTTTATTCGGTGCTGCCTTGCTGGCTGTGATCTACGGTCTGTTCTTCATGGACTGGCAGGATATTGGAGGCACATTGGGGATGTCCCGGTCTAACGATAAACTTTTAAAAGATCTGGAGTATTATCAGAATGAGCAGATCGATCTGATTAACACTTTTCAAAATAGTGAACAGGCAAAGGCCGCTATTCCCCGACTGAATGAGATCGCAAAAGAGCTGGCAATCATTTCTGCAGAATTCGATGATTGGGTGATTGTTGAAGACGAGGATGATATTAAAGCCGTGATGCAACTTCCGCCTGAAGTGAAAGAAGAACACAGTAGGTTTGCCAGAGAATTCAAGCAGAAACGCATACAGCACTCCGTTCGTCTGACACAGGAAATCAATCGGCTCAAGAATGAGTCTGGTTTAGGAAACTTTATCGATGTTCTTGTTGTAAACTCACAGACTTTTGGCGGTCGTTATGCTCGGGAGTGGAAATTGAATAAAGCGAAAGAAGGTCTCTATAAAGAGGGTTATTCACCTGTCACCGCGGGAACAGTACTCACGATAGGGATGCAGCTTCAGGGAATTAATTCTCAGTATGACTGGCAGGATTGTATTGTCAAAGAAATCTACTCAGACGGTAAGGTGCGAGTCAATTTTATCGATGGTAATTCTGATAGCTTGTTTGGTGGTCAAGGCTTTCTCGATTATAAGTATGAGCGAGATCGACTGCGGATTCCTGATGTGGTTCTTCTCAAGAATACAACGTCGTCTGGAACGGGACGACGCATTGACGTCTCTGCTCCGCGTGTCACAGGTGGAAGTCAGAGACCGCGTAATGAAAATCCGCCTGCCAGACGTCCCCCTTCCGGTCGGGCATTTTAGTGTTCTGACATTAGCAGGCAGCGATTCAGTATGACCCACATTCCAGGGGAGAAGGAAGTTAGATTGCGTAGACTGGCAATGTTCGGAAAACAAGGGGTAAATTTGACAATAGCGGAACGGTGAAAAACCAGTTCCCTCTCATCCTTCAAACTAAAAAGCGTTTTCAGTTAAAATCTGGATTGGTTCCAGTTATGATAAACTGTGGCAGCAGGAAGCGGTCGGCAATTATTAACGCAAGAAATCAGCCCTTGGATCATACATTGCAATACTTAGTAGATCGGGGCACGGAGCAGTCTTAACTGAAAATCATAGAACAGGAGCGCGCGATGTCAACAACTACAGCGAATGATCTGTATCCCGAAGTCCAGGCCTTTCTGGGAGGAGGGCCGCTCAGAGGAGTCGTCGGCGGAAAAGAGATTGAATCCACGGGAGGCGAGACCTTCGTGACGTCCGATCCCGGTTCGGGCAAACAGCTGACGGAGGTCTTCAATTTTCAGGCCGCTGACGTGGATATGGCCGTCGATGTGGCGGATGCCGCGTTCCGCAAAACCGGCTGGGCCAAACTTCCACAGAATGAACGCAGTGCACTGCTGCATCGTCTGGCAGATGCTGTCGAACAACAGAAGCATGTGATTGCGCAACTGGAGTCACTGGACGCCGGCAAAATCGAAGGTCAGGCGCAAGGGGATGTGCAGAACTTTGTCGATACGATTCGTTACTTTGCCGATCTGGCACAACACGTCCAGCGACGTTCGGTGCTGGCGGTTAAGAATCACGAAGCCTGGACCGTACGTCAGCCGTACGGTGCGTGTGGATTTATCTTCCCCTGGAACTTTCCGTTCCTGCTGATTGGCTGGGGAATTGCGCCCGCTCTGGCTGCCGGTAATACCGTAGTGATCAAACCTGCTGAAGACACACCCATGTCGGCCATCTATCTGGGACGACTCGCGAAAGAAGTCGGCATCCCCGATGGCGTGATCAATATTGTACCCGGTGATGGTGCCGTTGCTGGCGCTGCTTTGTCAGGGAACCCTAAGCTGAAGCGCATGTCATTCACCGGTTCTCCTGAAGTCGGTCGTATGGTGGCGGAAGCCTGCGGCCGGAACCTGGTTCCCGTCAAACTGGAACTGGGTGGTAAGGGTGCTGCTGTCGTGTTTAATGATGTCGATATTCCCGATACCGCTGAAAAACTGGTGAATGCGATTACCTTTCACACCGGTCAGGTCTGCTGTGATGCGACCCGCTGGCTGGTTCACAAAAATATTTACGATGAATTTGTGAATGAATGCGTGGGCCGTCTGCAGAAAGTACAGGTCGGATATCAGCTGGATGATGCCTCGCAGATGGGGCCGGTGGTCAACGCCAAACAGCATCAGCGCGTGCTTTCCTATCTGGAAAAAGGGCAGGCGGAAGGTGCGGAATGCGTGCTGGAAGGGGGCGCTGCTCAAGTTCCCGGTTACGAAGGCTACTATGTCAAACCGGCTCTGCTGGCGGGTACACTGGACAACGTGGCCGCCCGTGAAGAAATCTTCGGACCGGTGGCGTTCCTGGCGCCGTTTGAAAATGAAGAGCAGGCGATTGAAATGACCAACAGCACGGATTATGGTCTGGCCAACAGTGTCTGGACGTCCGATCTGTCACGCGCCGCCCGTGTTGCCGAAGCCATGTGTGCGGGCAACAGCTGGATTAACGCTCATAATGTGTTTGCCCACGGTATTCCTTATGGCGGTATCAATAAGAGCGGCATGGGGGGCGGCGTACTGTCTGTCGAGACGCTGTTTGATTACTGGCGGAGTCTGTCCATCGTACGTCCTCTGTAAACAGGGCTGCTTTTTCACTTTGAAAACTACGGGAAACCCGCCAGTGTTCTTTTGTTTGAAACGCTGGCGGGTTTTTGTGTTTTCTGTGTCTGATTAAGTGGATCGTTCAACTCGGAGTGGCATTTCCAGTGAGTCGATTGAAATGCTCCTCTCAGCCGACATCGTAGCTTGACAGGCGTTATTCACAGGCTTTAAGATCAATATTACGATCCGCTTGCTGGGACCCACCTGTTCTCCCGGACCATGATGGCATGTTCCGGTTCTTAAGAGACGCACCAGGATCGAATTCAGCTTGAAAAACACAGGGCATGATAAGTATGCGTACCCTTTCTCTGCGGCACTGGCTGCCACTGCTGCTGGTTGGCATTTCCTGTCTGACACTGTTTGCGGACGAAAAGCAGCCGGCTCCGGCTGCGAAAACTGAGGCGACAGTCGACTTCAGTCGCGATATCCGGCCGATTCTTTCCAATAACTGTTTTTTCTGTCACGGACCGGATGAGAAACATCGGGAAGGTGACCTGCGTCTGGATACGAAAGTGGGCGCTTTTGAGTCGGCGGTTGTGCCCGGCAATCTCAAAGCGAGTGCGCTGATTGGACGCATCCTGTCCAATGATCCCGACATGCAGATGCCACCGGCAGAGTCTGGTAAGAAACTGAAACCGGCGGAAATCGAACTGTTGAAACAGTGGGTTGCGCAGGGCGCGACGTGGCAGGAACACTGGGCCTACATTAAACCGGAACGGGCTGCCTTGCCGGAAGTGAAACAGAAAGACTGGCCGCAGAATGAGATCGACTATTTCGTGCTGGCGCGTCTGGAACAAGCGGGCTTGAAACCTGCGAAGCCCGCCGATAAACGGACGCTGGTGCGCCGACTTTATCTGGATCTGCTGGGATTGCCTCCCTCGAAAGAGGAAGTGGATGCGTTTGTGAAATCAGAAGATCCCCGTGCTTATGATAAACTGGTTGATCGTCTGCTGGAATCACCACAATATGCAGAGCGGATGACACTCAAATGGCTGGATCTGGCCCGCTATGCGGATACGAACGGGTATTCGATAGACGGCGGCCGTCACATGTGGCTGTGGCGCGACTGGGTGATCGACGCCTTTCATAAAAACAAACCGTACGATGAATTCATCACGGAACAGATTGCCGGCGACCTGCTGCCCGACGCGACGGACTGGCAGAAAGTGGCGACCGGTTTTAACCGCAATCATATGATTACCCACGAAGGGGGGACGATTCCCGAAGAGAATCTGGTCAACTACACCGTCGATCGGGTGAAGACAACTTCCGAAGTCTTCATGGGGCTGACCATGGGGTGTGCCCAGTGTCACGATCATAAATACGATCCGATTACGATGAAAGACTTTTATCAGTTCTTCGCGTACTTCAATACGCTCGAAGATAAAGGGCTGGACGGCAACTTCGGCATCAACTCGGGCCCCAAAATAAAAGCGAAAACAGAAATTTCCTTTGCGGCTGCAGAACTGAAGGCGCTCGATCAGGAAATTACACAGATCCAGTCCAGGTTGAATCACCCCGATGCAGTCCGGCTGGCTGAGTGGGAAAAGCAGGCCCGTCTGGAATTGGCACAGCGCGGAAAAGATTTAAAACTGCACGAACTGGAAGTGGTCAAGATTTCGGACCCGAATACCCGTACCGACTTTGAAATCAGTGAAGAGGGGCACGTACTCGCGTTATCTCCCAGCGGACGCTCTCCCTCCATTTCATTGAAGATCAAGCCTGGAGTGGAAAAACTAACCGGCTTACGAATCGTATTTTATCCCAATGAAAAAATGCCCCGCAGTAGTATCGGCCATGGTAAGCCAGGGTCATTAGAGGGGGGATTTCTGTTAACCAGTTTTGCTGTTTCCGGAACGTCAGTTCCCTCTGATCAGGTTGACCTGTATGCGATGTTAAAGGTGGCCAGGTTAACGGCGAGTGCTTCGCATCCTGATTATCCTGTGGAAGGCTGCCTGGACCCGCGCGATCATACGGGCTGGTCGCCCGCGCCACAAAATCAGAGTCAGCAGAATCTGACGGTCACGTTCGATCGACCTTATGCAACAAAAGACGCCTCCTATCTCACAGTCATGCTGGTTTGGGGAGATGGAAAATTTCGGTACGGTCAGCGGTTAATGGCCGGAGATTACAAAATCTTTGGGATATCCGGTGTGGATGATGGCACGAATATTCCGGTCGAGATTCAAAAAATCTTGTCCGTTCCTCGGCATGACCGCGCTGAAAGACAAACGACTGCTCTGCAGCTGTATTACAGTCAGATTGCCCCCGAGTTCAAAAACCTGTGGTATCAACTGGAGAATCTCAAAGAACGCCGTCAGATGTTGACCGATGAGTTTGAGACGATGGTCATGAATAAGGCTACGAAACCCCGCGAAACGTATATTTTAGATCGTGGTCAATACGATCAGCCCACCGTCAAAGTCAGTACGGGAGTGCCGGGCTTTTTACCGGGAGTGCCTGAGCAGAATCCTGGAAACCGACTGGCGTTAGCGGAATGGCTGACTTCCCGGGAGAATCCGCTGACGACCCGCGTGGCGGTGAATCGGTTCTGGGAAATGCTGTTCGGGCAGGGAATCGTATCTACGACGGCAGACTTCGGTTCGCAGGGCGACCCTCCCACGCATCCCCAGTTGCTGGACTGGCTGGCGGTCGAATTTTATGAGCAGGGTTGGGATGTGAAACACATCCTGCGGAAGATTCTGCTCTCGGCGACCTACCAGCAGTCTTCCGAGGGCACACCCGAACTCTGGAAAGATGATCCGCAGAACCGGTTACTGGCCCGCGGTGCCCGGTTCCGGTTGCAGGCGGAAGCAATCCGGGATGCGACGCTGAAAGTATCCGGTCTGCTGGTCGAGCGAGTGGGCGGCGCGAGTGTGAACCCGTATCAGCCGGAAGGTTTGTGGCGGGAAGTGAGTCATTATGGAAGTTCCCCGGCGACGGCGCAGGTCTTCGTGCAGGATCATGGCGAGAAACTGTACCGCCGGAGTATGTATACCTACTGGAAACGAACGGTGCCTCCGCCGAACATGCAGACCTTTGATGCGCCGAATCGCGAAGTCTGTCTCGTGAGTCGCGCCCGTACGAATACGCCGCTGCAGTCGCTGGTATTGCTGAACGATGTGCAGTTTGTAGAAGCCTCACGCAATTATGCAGAACGGATCATAAAAGAGGGGGGAGACGAGATCGATTCGCGTATCCGCTTTGCCTATGAGGAGGCTTTGGGGCGTGCTCCTGAAGAATGGGAACTGAAAACGGTTCGGGCCGCCTACCAGCGTGAGTTGAAGAACTATCAGGCGAATGAAGGTGCGGCTGTGGCGCTGTTGAATCAGGGAGAATCGCAGCGCGATCATAGTCTGCCTGTGGCGGAAGCGGCTGCCTGGACGACCGTGGCGAGCATGATTTTCAATACCTACGAATTTATCACACGGGGATAAGCATGGATCCTGTATTTGAATATGAACGAAATGTGACGCGTCGGACGTTGCTGGGCCGCTCGGCTCGCGGCATCGGTGGTGCGGCGCTGGCGAGCCTGTTGCAGCCGGAGTTGTTTAACGGGAGCGCGCAGGCAGAGACAACGATCCCCGAGGGGGTGAAGAAGATTGCGCCCAAAGCGAAGCGGATTATCTATCTGTTTCAGTCGGGCGGCCCTTCGCACGTCGATCTGTTTGATTATAAACCGGTACTGCGCAAGCTGCATGGATCGGATCTGCCTGATTCTGTGAAGGGAACGCAGCGGGTGACCGGGATGACGGCGCGGCAGAAATCGTTTCCTGTCGTCGCTCCTTTCTGGGAGATGAAACAATGTGGTGAGCATCAGACCTGGATCAGCGAGCGGCTGCCTTATACGCAGACGATTGCCGATGACATTACGATTGTCAAATCGGTGCATACCGAAGCGATCAATCACGACCCGGCGATTACGTTTATCAATACGGGTTCCCAGCAGATCGGCCATGCGAGTCTGGGGTCGTGGCTCAGTTATGGACTGGGTAGTGAAAACGAAAATCTGCCCGCTTATATGGTAATGCTGTCGCAGGGTACCGGCAAAAACCCCGGTCAGCCTCTATTTGATCGGCTGTGGGGATCGGGTTTTCTGCCTCCCAGTCACCAGGGAGTCAAACTGCGACCTGGATCGAGTCCGGTATTGTACCTGTCAAATCCGGCGGGCATTGATCGCAAACAGCGACGGAAACTGTTAGACGATCTGGCCACGCTGAACCGGGGACAGGCGGAAGAAATTGGCGATCCGGAAATTCAGGCGCGGATCAATTCGTATGAGATGGCTTACCGGATGCAGACTTCGGTGCCCGGACTGATGGATCTGTCGAGCGAGACCGAAAAAACATTTGAAATGTATGGTCCCGAAGTGCGTAAGCCGGGAAGCTTCGCTGCGAATTGTCTGCTGGCCCGGCGGATGACCGAACGAGGCGTGCGATTCGTGCAGTTGTTTCATCGCGGCTGGGATCAGCATGTTTCACTGAAGAGCCAGTTGCCGAATCAGTGCCTGGACGTGGATCAACCTTCAGCGGCTCTGGTCAAAGATCTGAAGCAGCGAGGTCTGTTGGATGAGACACTGGTGATCTGGGGAGGCGAATTCGGTCGCACCGTTTACAGCCAGGGCAAGATTGGGAGCCCGAGTTCGGGCCGCGACCATCACGGCCGCTGCTTCTCAATCTGGATGGCTGGCGGCGGAATTAAACAGGGGTTTGAATACGGCAAAACGGATGACTTCTGTTACAACATTGTCGAGAACCCGGTTCACATCCGCGATATGAACGCGACAATTCTGCACTGCATGGGCATAGATCATCGGCGACTGACCTACCCTTATCGTGGCCTGGATGCCAAACTGACGGGCGTCGAAGAGGCCCACGTGGTCAAGGGGATTCTGAGCTGATCGTTACATGCGCTCAAGTTCAATTTTCAATGACTCGTTGTTCCCGTTCGGATCGATTTTTACTGTGACCGGTGATTTGGTTGCATCGGAATAGATGGGCGGGATGATGTCATCTTTTTCCACAATTTGAATCGGCTCTGTGACTTTTGCCCCTTCCGCTTGTCCGTCAACGGGCATGGATTCGGTATCCGGTTCCTGTGAAGTGGACTGGTAAATTGTGACCCGGAATTCACCGGCGGCGGAACCATCTCCTTCGCCATACGTAGACATCACGAATGAACCGTCTTCATTAATGGTGCCGCCGGCGGCCTTGCCTTTTTGGGGAGTGAGTGGGACAAATGAAATGGCCCCGCCTCCGGCCATCGGCTTTCCATCATAGAGCACTACGCCACTTGTGGGAAAAACGGGTACATTACCGTCGTTACCGCAGCCAGTCAGGGTGGAAGCAAGACTGAGCAGCAGACAAATCTGGATGAAGTGAGGATTCTGGAATATCATGATATTGCTTCATGCTGAATCGGATTCAAACTGAGTTCACGACAAGAATGACTCAGTAGAAACTGAAAAGGTAAACAGGCAGTATTGAATGGTTCTGTTTTCAATATTGCCTTAAGAAGACGATGGAAAGATCCCTTTAAAAGTTTTCGATGACTTCCCGCCCGCCGCGTGTGCTCAACGCCTGCCAGAGTGTCATGTCGATATTATCTGAGAAAAATCTCACCGAACCATCGGCCATGGCTCCCTGAACTCCACCGGCATGATAGCTGCGTGCAGCGGAATACATTTCGGTATAAGGTGACCCGATCTGGATACAGGGCATTCCTTCATCGGGGTAACTGCGACAGCCCCAGATTCCGTCCGGAGTAGTGCTGTTAGGGCCGGTTTGAGTGCTGAAAATATTCGCACCCATCACTCCGTATGGCCAGGTACCTCGAGTATCCTGACTGGAAGGGCCGGATGAACTTTGCAGTCGAAACTTCAGTTCGCTTAAAGCCAGCGTGTTGGTAGTACCGTCTTTAATATCTCGAATGGAGATACTGGAATTATTCCCGAAGATGCCACCAATTTTAGCATCATTGGTATGCACACGCCCATATCCGGCTTTCCCGTAGTTGGCTGCATAATTTCCCCGGGCCAGGTGTTCCAGACCGGTTCCGTTGCCAAACTGCTCTCGATTGACTGGGTGTGACGGACACAACATGGCGTTGTACGGTTTACTGCCAACCTCCATGCCCTGTGAGGTATAAGTTCCATTTCCCAGCCAGTCCTGTACTTCGTTGCGTTCATTGGCGATGGTCATGAAATCGTCGAACATGGCAGACTGCTCCAGGTTGGCGAGGATCATCAGAATCCAGGAACCCCCAATGGCGACCGCTCCTGATCCATGGGCTCCGTTCGGGTTATCGCCGGCACCGTTTGCACTACCGGGGGGGAAAACATCATAGGTCGAATGGTAGTTCTGTAATGCGAGTGCGAGTTGCTTTAGATTATTTTTGCAGGATGACCGTCGGGCGGCTTCCCGTGCCTGTTGGACTGCCGGAAGCAACAAAGCGACCAGGATCGCGATAATGGCAATGACGACTAAAAGTTCGATCAAGGTAAAAGCATGACGACGATACATCCGGGGAAGATAACGGCAGAAAGAAGAGTTTCGCATCCTGTGTTCCTTGTTACTTGAATCAGTATGAGTGAAGAACCAGAAAATGAGAGAATCAGATATCTGAAACTGAAACTGAAACTGAAACTCGTTTTCTCGAATATGCACGGTATGAGTTCGATTAAAATATCTACCCGGTTCCAGACGTTCAATCTCATTCTGGACGAGTCGGGTTTTATTCATCGATCATTAATCCGACGTTAATCTGATTCTGACTGAAGGGGGAGAAAATCGATGAAAATGAAATGTATTGCAGAGAAAGGGGTTGTGGTCTACATTACGCGCAGAGGGGATGTCTTCGCCTGATAGCGGTTGGCTGGGTTTAAGTGCATAACGTTTTGCCGTTTATGTACTTATGTAAAAAGTATATCGTGGTCGGGTTCTACAAGGATGTGTTTGATGCTGAATTTGTCATTGCGCCTGCTTTCGGGATGCGTGCTGTTGCTGCTCTGTCTTTCGGCATGTATTCCAGTTCCGATGACGACTCCTGAACTGTATCGGCCGCTCTCTCATTTCGATCCGGCGGATAATATTACGGATTATGAGAACCATCTGGCCCGCTTCAACGTGGCGATTGAAGCGGATGCGACCGACATTGATGCCCGATTTGCCCGCGCACTGCTATATATGGGCGTGGGAAAATATCTGCCTGCCGAAGATGATCTGACGGCGGCGATTAAGGTGGCGGATCGACGTCCCGATTACAGCAGGGAACGTCTGGCTTCCATCTATTTGCATCGAGGGTTATTGCGTTGGAACGCCGAGCAGGTTGATCTGGCAATTGCCGATTATACGCAGGCTATTGAACTGGACCCGGATGACTGGGAAGCTTATTTTCATCGCTGGCAGGCGTACAATCATCATGAAGAACCTGAGAAAGCCGAACAGGATCGCGAACAGGGCATGAAACTCAAGCCCAGTGTCTTCAAGAAAGAGTACGTGTTACGCTATGACGGGATCGTGCTGAATTAAGCGACCAGCGAAAGTTGCGAACATGGTGACGGAGCCTCTGCCGCGTGAGCAGTTGATCTGATGCGGTGATCGTGTGAGTTCCGTTTTTGTCTCAGTTGACCTGCCTGTAGAGCTTCCATCGACCGTTTTGGATGACGTATTCGGTGATGCCTTGATTGGTGACTTCAAGAAGGCGTTTACCGCTTCTCCTGTCATAATACTGTTTATAGTCATCATCGTAGAGAATGAGGGCTTTCAGCGGGCCTTTGGGGATCAGCGGGGAATCGACGGGCTTGCCTGTTTTAATGTCCTCTTCAGGTAACTCGACATTCAGAGGCGGGACATTCTTCCCCTGTTCCTGCGAATGATTGAGCGCAGGAGTCGTTTTGACGAAGGCACAATACGAACCGGCGTTGATGAATTTTTTCATTTCCTCGCGCCAGTTTTCATTGTACTTGATGGCAATTTTCCAGCTTTGCCAGTCGTGGTCTGCGTTGTAAAAGAAAATGCTCAGGCTGTTGATCTCATTGAAGTTCTCCAGGTTGGGGAGCCCCTGTTTTGTTCCGGGGTTCTTGATGACTTTTTTGGGTACGAGTCTGATCGGCTGCCTTTGACGAATATACGAATAGGCTTTGCGAATATTCTGCGCGAGTTCTGAATTCTGCTTGTCCAGCTTGAGTTGCGAATAGCCGGCGTAACCACAGAAGGCCAATTCGCAGATATAGTTATAGTTAAATACCGGTTCGGCTCCCTGCTCGTGTTGTTTCAGATCTTTCAGCCTGAGTTTTGAGGGAAAGAAAGCATCGCCCGGAAGGAAATAGTCGTTCGTGGCGTCTGCAGGTGAAGCCTGTGTCAGCAGAATGAAAGTGACGACCAGGCAGATGAAGGGCATTGAGCGCATAGAAACATCTTTCTTCCTGAACAGAGTAGACGGGAGGCATGGATGCCTGACTTAATCTTGCCGACTTCTGATTGAGGATGCAAGAAGAATCTGTGAGACTCATCTGAACCAATTGTTATCGTGCTCATTTTTCATGTATTGTCCCTGGTGCGTCTGGGGTATGATTCCCCTCTACTCCGGTAATAATCTTTGAGTACCATTTCACGTGTGGCGTTGAGTTCTTCGTCTGACATATTCTGGATTTTTTCCGGAGTCAGGTTGTGTGTCCAGCGTCTCACACGGCTCTGGGAGGTGCCACCCAGTCCGAGAAGTTTATCCATGCGTTCGCGGCAGCGGATCTGTTCGCGTTCGGAAAGATTCCCATACTGGAGTTTATACAGATAATACTGGTATGACTGGGCAAGCAGCTGCTCAAAGGGGATGGTCAGGCTCTCGACCATTTCCCGGCGGGCACGGGTAATATAGCGTTCGACCGAACGGGGAGAGATCTGATACTCTTTGCTGATGGCCCGTTTGATATCAGATGGGTGTCTGTGCAGGCCGAGTAACATTTTGACTGCCTCGAGCAGTTGATGACGCCGTTCGCTGGAAATACGGGTTCTGGTTCTGGGGGGAGTTGTCGTCATGTTTTTTGTCTCCTGTCTGAAAAGGAAAAACAGATTGTGTAATGGAAAAGATCATGCAGGTCGGCTCGTGCAGGTCAACAGCAGTTATCAGTGAAGCGCCGGATTGACGCGGGAGTGGTGGAGTCAGGGGGCAAAAGTGGTATCAGACTGCAGAAAACGTGCAGAAAGCGGGACCGATAAGCGATGAAAGGATCTGCAGTCATGCGACAGATACAGGTGATTTTCAAGTGGATAAAGCCGAGAATTCAGTTATCAGATTTCTACTGGTTCAGGCTGTGCACTGCGATGAAAAACGTGCTATGCGCGCGACGCATAGCTGGAAAGTTTCTGTGGCTGCGCGACGGAGTCAAGTCAATTTCTTTCAGTGGTTCCCGTTGCACTGTTTAAAAGGAAACTGAACAGGGAAAAGAGATGACAACCTGCACAGGCTTTGGTAGTCTGAATTGATCCATTCTTATTAATGCCTTCCGATTTCGGAGAGAAAGAACATGATGCGAGCGAACTTTGTGAGATCTGTCGGGTGTGTGCTGACTCTGTTTCTGCTGGTCCGCCCGGTTCCGGCGGAGGAAAAAGCTCCCGAGAAGCTGAGTGCACCCCAACAGACGGCGGTCGAGGATGTCACCAGGCGGGCAGAAGATCTGAAAGCGGTCAACCAGTCGATCTGGAATTACGCGGAAGTTGGTCTGCAGGAAAATCAGTCCTCCCAGTTGCTGATTGAGAAACTGAAGGAGGAGGGGTTCACGGTGAAGAGTGGCGTGGCTGATATGCCCACTGCGTTTGTGGCGAGTTATGGAAGCGGAAAACCCGTGATTGGGATTCTGGCGGAATATGATGCGCTGCCCGGCCTGTCGCAAAAGACGGTTCCTTATCGGGAATCGCAGACAGAGGGGGGCGCGGGACATGCCTGTGGTCATAGTGGACTGGGGACAGCCGCGCTGGGGGCAGCATTAGCGGCGAAAGTCGCGATCGACAAGCATCAATTGAAAGGGACCGTGCGTCTGTATGGAACGCCGGCGGAAGAGACCGGTCTTGGGAAAGTTTACATGCTGCTGGACGGGCAGTTTGAGGATCTGGATATCTGTCTGCACTGGCATCCCTCCAATAATACCAACGTACATCTGGGGAGTTCGAAAGCGCTGGTGTCGGTGAAGTTCACCTTCACGGGTTTGCCTGCGCATGCTTCGGTGAGTCCGGAGAGTGGCGTGAGTGCTCTGGATGCGGTCGAGCTGATGAATACCGGCGTGAATTATATGCGCGAGCATGTAAAAGAAGATGCGCGGATGCATTACGTGATCATCGACGGCGGTGGTCAGCCCAACGTGGTGCCTGCCAAAGCGACCGTCTGGTATTACGTGCGGTCAAATACGCATGAGGATCTGGAGCGGAATTATAAATGGGTGGTTGATATTGCCAAAGGGGCGGCGCTGATGACGCGGACGAAACTTGCGGTACAGGTCGACACGGATAATCACGAGTTGATTCCCAATACGCCTTTATCGGAAGTGATTCACGGGAAGTTAATGACGATCGGGCCGCCTGAATTTTCTGAAGAAGAGAAAGCGTTTGCTCGCCGGATACAGCAACCACTGATTGAGGAGTTCGGTCAGCAGTTTCCGGTAGCGATAGACAGCCGCGTGCATTCATTGCTGGAATCGAAAACGTCTTCTAAAGGTTCGACAGACGTGGGTGATATCAGCTGGTATATCCCCACGGGGGGGTTGCGGACGACCTGTTTTGCTGCGGGGAACCCGGGACACAGCTGGCAGAATGTCGCCTGTATTGGCTCTTCGATAGGTGAGAAGGGCATTCTGTATGCAGCCCAGGCGCTGGCGGCAACGACTGTGGAGTTGATGGAGAATCCTGCTTTAGTCACCGAAGCCAAAGCGGATTTTGACCAGCGAATGAAAGACCGAAAATATATCACACTGATTCCAAAGGGACAGAAGCCACCAGTGAAGATCCGGTAATGAGCAGTTGGTTACTCAGGATGATCTGAAGGGTGTCCGTATTTACCGATCAGCGGGACGAAGACGAATGCCCCCAGGACTTCTTCAGAGAGTTTTCCATTGTTGAGCGTGAAGCGGTACATGCGCTGGCCGGTTGACTCAGAGCCGAGGGGGATAATGATTCTTCCTCCCTCGGAAAGCTGTACCTGATAGGGTTCAGGCAACTCCTCTGAAGATGCAGTGACGATGATGGCATCGAAGGGGGCTGCCTGGGGCAAGCCGAGCGTGCCATCCTCGGTGTAGACGTGAACATTGTCATAACCGAGGCGCTGCAGTCGTTCGGCTGCCTGACTGGCGAGTGCGGGAATGCGTTCAATCGTATGGACTTCACGGGCGAGTAGAGAGAGGACGGCAGCCCCGTAACCGGAGCCCGTGCCGATTTCGAGAACCACTTCGTTTCCAGTCAACTGTGCAGCGGCACACATGAAGGCGACGGTATAAGGTTGAGAGATGGTCTGATGACAGTCAATGGGGAGTGCGCAATCATTATAGGCAAATCGCTGCGATTCGGGAGGAACAAACTGTTCACGGGGAACACGGGCAATGGCCTCCAGTACGCGGGGGTCAGTGATTTCCCGCTGGCGGAGGTGCTGTTCAATCATGGTCTGTCTGGCTGAAATGAAGTTGTCATCGCTTTGAACGGATTCGGAATTACTGCTCATGAGAGTTCGTTCCCGGAAAAAGTGATTTGAAGTTCTAAAGAAAAATCTCCTTCAGTCTGTTATCATACTATTGTGTCAAATTGCGGTTACCTCGTACATCCTGTTTGGAGACGTTATAGAATAATGTGGTTTCGAAATATTATTTACAATCTATTGTTTTTTTGGGGTTCCCTGGTTGGGGTGGGCGCTGTTTCCGCTGCTGAAACTTCGGATAATTCGCAACCCAATGTGTTACTGATTGCGATTGATGACTTGCGAACAGAGCTGGGGTGTTACGGTCTGCCTTATGTGCAGAGTCCGTCGCTGGATCAACTGGCGTCGGAAGGAGTTCTGTTTACGAACCATTTTGTGCAGGTGCCGACTTGTGGCGCATCACGCTATGCATTGCTGACGGGGCGCAGCCCCCGCAATTCTGGAGTGACGCGCAAAAACCAGGCATTTTACCAGGGGGACTCCGCCTTGTCTGTGAATCAGACAGCCGGGGCGCAGACGATGCCGGAACTGTTTCGGCGGAGTGGGTACCAGACGACGTGTATCGGCAAGATTTCCCATACGGCGGACGGCCGGGTCTTTGAGTATAACGGAACAGGTGATGGTCGTGACGAATTACCTCATGCGTGGGATGAACTGGCGACTCCTTTTGGTTCCTGGAAGCGGGGCTGGGGGATCTTTTTTGCGTATGCGAATGGACGCAGTCGGGAGGATGGCAGCGGAATCCGGGACCTGATGGAGTTCAAAGTCGAGCAGGATGAAGAACTGCCCGATGGTCTGTTGGCCAGGCAGGCGATTGAAAAACTGCGTGAATACAAAGAGGGGGACAAGCCTTTTTTCCTGGGACTGGGATTCTTCAAACCTCATTTGCCATTTGTCGCGCCGAAACAGGACTGGGACGCATTTGAGAATGTAGAAATCCCGCCGGTCCCTCATCCGGAGAAACCAGAATCAGCATACTGGCATAAGAGCGGCGAGTTTTACAATTACGACATGGAGTTTGAGAAAACCCGACCCCTGTCACGCGAGGCGCGGGAGAATGTGCGGCGGGGTTACCTGGCATGTGTGCGTTTTACTGATCGACAGGTGGGAAAAGTCTTAACGGCCCTGGATGAACTGGGGATGCGCGAGAATACGATTGTGATCGTCTGGGGTGATCATGGCTGGTTTCTGGGGGATTCCGCGTTGTGGGCCAAGCATGCGCCGCTGGAGCGGGCTTTGAAGAGCACGTTGATGATCCGCGCACCTGGTGTGTCGAAAGCGGGGTTGAAGTCGGCTGCTCTGGTGGAAACTGTGGATATCTATCCCACGCTGATTGATTTATGTCAGCCTGCCTTCCGGGAGACAGAATATCCGCTGGATGGTAAGAGTCTGAAACCGATTCTGACGGGTGAGGAAACCGAGATTCGTGAAGCGGCGCTGAGTTACTGGAATGACGCAGTGAGTGTGCGCACACAGCAGTATCGAATGACGGCGAGCATGAAAAGAGGGAAGCCGACCAAAATTGAGTTGTATGATATTACAGAGAATCCAGACCCGGTTGAGAATCTGGCAAAGTCAAAGCCGAAGGTCGTGGAAAAGTTGAGTGAGTTTCTGCCCGGAGAGAAGTGATTACAGAATCATTCAGAGCAGATGTGTTTTCATCCAGCTCAGATATTCGCTGGCGTACTCATTCAGATTATCGAGGCTGCCTCCGCCACGGACAGGGGAACACATTTCGTAGGTGGCGATACCGTTGAAGCCACCTTCTTTCAAGCCGTGGAAGAAGGATGAGTAATCGATGAAACCCGTGCCGAATTTGACAGCACGGACCAGGTCTGGTTCCTGTCGCTGGTAGTTGATGAGATCGGGCTGGTAAGTAAAGCGAGGGAGTTTGATGTAGTCGGCGTTGGTTGTGATGGCGGTGTGGGGTGCCATTTTGCGAGCGGCATCAAACAGATTTTCGCCGCGCAGTGCAGGGGACCAGGCATCGAAGCCGAGTTTGCAGTTGGGACGGTCGATATCAAACAGAAGTTCGAGCAGGGCATCGGAATGCACGCCGACATCATGATGGTTCTGAACGGCGAGGGTGACATCGTATTCCGCTGCCCGGTCACAGCATTCCTGTAACGCGGATACCGTTTGATTCCAGAGTGCCTGGGGTGTCTGTCGGGGAGAATCATAGGCGGTAAAGATGCGAACGGTTGAAGCACCCAGCTGGCTGGCGATTTCCGCGAGTTGCTGAACGTATTGAATCTGCAGTTCGACCAGGGGAACTTCGGCTGCAGCGGTGCCAGCGAAATCGGTATAGCCGCCGATGATTGCACATTTAATCTGATGATGTTTGAGGGCACCGTTGATGGATTCAATCAGTTCCGGAGAACAGTCAAGAGGTGCCAGGTGAGGACGTTTTCCCATGAGCATCACGGAATCGTAGCCCAGTTTTGCAGACTGCGCGATGAATTCATTCAAGCTCAAGGCATGCTGTCCCCAGAAACCGGCATAACTGACTGAAAAAAGACAGAGCTTCATGAACGGACTCCCGGGAACAGGTTGCTGTGAATGAGTGGAGACGGTCCGCTTATCCTAATTCTTTCCCGACGGCTGCTGCAACCTTGCGGCAGAGATCCATCGTCTGTGAGAAGGCGTCCGGTGTCAGGGACTGGGCTCCATCGCTCATGGCGCGGGAGGGGTCCGGGTGAACTTCCAGGATCAGGCCGTCACAGCCGGCAGCAATCGCAGCGGCACACATGGGAGGGACCAGGCTGGCGATGCCCGTTCCATGACTGGGATCGATGACGACAGGCAGGTGGGTGCGTTCATGCAGGTAAGGAACGGTGGCCAGTGGAAGTGTGAAGCGGGTATGGGTTTCGAATGTACGGACGCCACGTTCACAGAGAATGACCTGCTGATTTCCCTGGTCGAGGATGTATTCGGCGGCGAGCAGGAACTCTTCGATGGTGGCGGAAGGGCCACGTTTCAGCAGGACGGGCAGGCGGGTTTCGCCGACCGCCTGCAGGAGATGGTAGTTTTGCATATTGCGGGCACCGATCTGCAGGACGTCGGCATATTTGCATAACAGATCGACATGGTTTGGTGTCATGACTTCAGTGACGACGGCGAGACCGGTTTCTTCACGAGCCAGTGCGAGGAGTTTGAGGCCGTCCTCTTTCATTCCCTGGAAAGAGTAGGGGCTGGTACGGGGTTTGAAGGCGCCGCCACGTAGTCCGGTGGCACCAGCGGCTTTGACCTGGTGAGCGACCTGCAGGATCTGTTCTTCACTTTCGACCGAGCAGGGGCCGGCGATCACGCCGACATGCGAACCACCAATTGTAAGGTCGCGTGTAGTGACGACCGTAGGTTCTGGCTTGGTTTCTTTGCTGGCGACCTTATAAGCGGCGATGATGGGGACGACTTTTTCGACTTCAGCACAGGATTCCAGTACTTCCTGATGCCCGTCGCGTTTGATGCCTGCAGCGGCGATGACGGTTCGTTCTTCACCGATGATGACGTGGGCCTTCAGACCCATTTCTTCGACGCGTCTGACCATGGCCTGGACCATTTCTTCAGTGGCATTGGGTTTCATCACAACAATCATGGCGTTGACTCATTTCTAATTCAGTCTCAGGGAATAAAAAAAGCCCTGTAACCAGTGAGGTTACAGGGCCAATCGATTTCAGGGTTTGTTCATCAGTTATGAACGGTATGTATTCGATCGGTCAGGTAACCTGTTCCGGTAAACCAATAGCTCAAAAAGTGCCAGGCTGTAAAAAAAGACAGCCGCACTGAATTAAAGCTAAAAGTACCAAACCGATGTGTCACGGAGAAACTCCAAAAGGGTTAAAATATGATTTCTATCGAATTTCCATCGAAGAAAACCAACGCGTAAATCATACTCCTGCAGAGCAAATTAAGTCAACCGGGAAATTCAAAAGTTTCTCAATCGGCTGGAACGATTTAGAAATGAGGGCCTTTTGAACTTCTCTTATGGAAATGTGAGAAGCTGATTCCCTGTTTTGGGGGAGAGGATTTCGGTTCCTGCTGCTTCAGATCTGCAGGTTTAAAGTGAGGATGATTTTGATTGCTTGAGGAAGTGTGAGGTAACAGTGTACGAAATAATTCAGGAATATTGGCAGGATGTGTTTCGGCGGCGAGTCCACTGCGTGCAATGCGAATGTGCTGGATTGATTTCATCGTGGCAGACTGATGGAAACACTCTTCAGGATAGCAGGCCATGATGGCTGCCAGCATTTTTTCCCAGTGGTCGCTGCATTGACTGGTCAGTCCGGCCGGGAATGAAATTCGTAAACCGGCAGTAATCAGGTCCCAGGTCTGAACGGGGGAAGGGGCATTGAGGTTTGTAGACTGGTCTTCACCAAAATCGCGCGAGCGTTCCGGATCGTGGGCAAATTCCTGCATGTTGTACCGCAGTACAAACTGCCCCAGCATCAGGTCGGTCCAGCGTTCGATTGAGCGTCTCGTGGTATTAATTCGTTTAAGGGCATCGAGGCTCAGATGATTTTCTGCCACCATCACTGCCAGTACGATCCGTTTCAGATCCAGAAATGCCAGATAGAGGCTGCGGGCGATGGGTTCGGCCTGACGCTGTTTCCGCTTTTGATCGGTCACAGCGAGAACTGTCGTGACAACACGGATCAGCATTTCTTCCGCGAAGAAATCTTTAAAAATGGCTTCCAGTTCGGATTCAGAGAGTTCACCAGGAGAATCTGATTGGGCCAATGGCTCAAGGACACGTCGCCTGAGCTTCAGATGTTCCTGCCCGTGATACCAGAAGTCACAGAGTATATCGGACGAAAAAGGGCCAGCCCCTTCAATGAGCGAAAGACTTTGAGATGCAATGACTGCTGCGATTTCTGCGGTAATTTGCGAATTCAATGGAATGCCGTTCTACCTTGAGAGTGAAATGACCCGGTGCCTGGAATCACGAAGAATTCCCAGGCTTTCTCTGGCAGGGTAAACGCAAAAGGAATACCACTTTCTCGATGAAACGGGTGAGTCTATCTAAAGGCTGTTGATAAAACGGCTTATGAGAGTGACAAGTCTCACGGTATTCCTGTCGTATGATGACGTAATCCATCGGAGTGTTGATCAAAATCAACGTGTGGTTTTATTTCTGTGGTGCAGTTTTGGCGACTTCTGCGGGAGCCAGTTTCCTCATGCGAATATTTTTCAAAGCAGCCGTCGTGCAGAAAGAGGTGATGCCGAAGGGACGGGAGAGTTCAACTTCGTGGCGGATTGAGATTTTGCGATCTTTCAGATTCTGATCGACGATCTGTTTTCCATCCAGCCAGACCTGAATCTTATGGTCGGTGACCTGTAGCCGAATTTTATACCATTGATTCTTTTTAAAGGTCTGAAACGTGGTCGTGCTGTTTTGTGATGCGTCATCTCCGTCGATGCTGGAAATACCACACAGGCTCCCCCCCCAGCCTCCCAGGATAAAGGAGCAGGGATCTTTTTTAACAGGAAAAGTCAGTCCACAGAAGAAGTCGGTTCCATCCACGCGCATAGCTTCCAGTTCGACTTCATAGTTCGTCAGGGGGAAATCTTTCGTGTCGACGAGAGTGGCGCCGGTCAGATCGACGCCCATTTCCAGAATCAGGTTTCCCTTTTCGACATGGACTTCACCTTCCCCGCCGAATTGAGGGACCTTCCAGCCATCCAGGTTTTTACCGTTGAACAGAGAGATCCATTTCGTTTTGGGTTGTTTCTCTGCTTTTGTGCTGGCACCTGCTTCTGCTTTTTTTGTCCCATTTTTTTCTGGCTGATCCTTTGCAGAGGCTGAGGGAGCAGTCATCAGGCTGAGTGTGATTACCAGAAGCAGAGAGGTTTTCGGCAATCTGATCTGAAGAAAGGAGTTTCGGAAATGATTCAAAATATTCATGGAAGACCTGACGCTTTGTCAAAAGTATTAGGAACGGTAAATACCTGTGTCAGCGATGCCTGGAGGAGCACTTATTTGAGTCTCATCCTGTTTCAGAGACAAGTGTTAGATTCGATAAGCGACTGACATCACCTTATTAGAGAATAACGGAGTCCAAATCGAAAGCGAAAAATATCGGTTTATCTGGATTATAACGAATTCAGGGATCAGGCAAAGTGATGAGTTCAAATCATTGTAGCTGTCTGGAAAATGTGTTCATCAAACGGCATTTTCTGGGCTAGGTTTTGAGTGAACCTCGTAGAGATTCCGCGGGATTCATCAGATAGAATCGCATTTGCAGGTTAGAAAGCGCAGGGCTCAGTTGTCTTACCTTATAGCATCAATCATCGAAGTATTCACTCACAATGTGTCGCAGGGCGTCACAAATGCCAGTGTTGCGGCCATCGCTGGTGTCTGTCTGCTGCAATATATTGTGTACACACTCAAGATGTCAGCCGTCCGCAAAGAGAACGAACAGTTTCAGCGTAATCTATCTGAATTTGAAGTCGAGTTGCAGGATATTCAGTCTGATCGGGCGATGACGCTGATCGAGAATCATATCTTGAGAGAGTTCGTATCGCAGTCCGATTTCGATCAGGCAATCGAACTGCTCCTGAAACGATATGTTCCTTCACTACGAGATGGGTTTGGGTTGTATTTGAATCACATTGATGGCGAATTCAAGCTTCGTGAATCACGGGGTGTTTCGCGCAACACGAAAGCCGTATATGACATTGACCGGAGTTTACTGAAGCAACTGCGGAATCAGAATGTGCTTGTACTGCGTGGTGAAAAACTCAGGGAATCGAGTGTGTATCAATGTTTTCACGATCAGGACAAAGCCCGGATCCAAAAGCTGTGCCTGCTGGCCGTCTATGATAAAAAAGATATCTCAGGAATCTTTATTACAACGGATCTGTATCCTGAAGGGGTTGATGAAGTACAGCAGATCAAGCTGGCGAAGCGACTGCTGATCTGTGTGTCTCGCAATATTGTCAAGAATCAGGATTTTGAATCGCATCGATTTGAGTTACGCGTGACACGTGAACAACTCGAGTTGCGTTCTTTAGCAGACCAGCAGTTCAAGACTCCTGTGATTATGCTGGAAGAGTTTCTGGATCGATTACGACAACTGACCAATTCAAGCCGAGCAGGCCTGTTTCTTTCAACGCCCGGCGATGTGAGTGGCTGCAAGGCGATAGTCGAATGTGGAATCACGCTTCAGTCCGGTGTCAAAGCCCGCTGGCGTGAACATGAGATGAACCTGGTGCAACTGGGGCTCAACTCAGGGGAAAATACTTCTCTTTCGGGTGATCAGTTGGAAAATCATGGGATTCGCTCTCTGGTGGGGGCCGCTCTGATTTCACCTCTGATCACGAACCGGAAACGCATTGGTGTGCTCTGTCTGACCAGTCAGGACAGTCAACCCTATGATGAACGATCATTAAGGCTGATCTCCTGGGCTTCACAGTTTTTATCCAATACTCTGTTGAAAGTGCTCAGCCATGCGACCATTGAACGTCAGGCGAAACAGGATGGTTTAACGGGACTGGTCAATCGACGTTCGTTTGATGAACTGTTTGAAGATCAGTTTCAGCGGGCCCAATCAGCCGAGATGGCCTGTTCACTGATTTTAATCGACCTGGATCACTTCAAATCGGTCAACGATACCTATGGTCATCAGGCTGGAGATGAAGTCCTGAGACGGGTCGCGCAGATTTTGCGAGAACGCATTCAAGAGATTCGCTCATCGGATAATGTCATTGCTGCCCGCTATGGCGGTGAAGAATTGGCAATTCTGTTACCAGAAGTGGGACTGACGGGTACGGAGCGAATCGCTGAAGTGATACGTCATTCTATTGAATCCAGCGTGATCAAATTTAACGAAGTACACATCCCAGTTACAGCGAGCCTGGGGATCTCGACCTATTCCCCCCACATAATGGATAGTGTTCAGGCGATGTTAGCTGCTGCGGACAGTGCCCTGTATCAGGCAAAAGCGGAAGGGCGCAATCGAGTTTGCAGCCTGACTTCGACCCCGGTTTAAGTGAATCCTTAAAACGAGGCTGTTTTGACTTGTTTATGCAGATCTACTCATAAACAATGCAATCCCGAGTGCGACCAGTTCACGCCGTTTATTTCGAGCAAGGTCTTGCACTGCTACCTGCGGTATCCCTGTTCTGTATCTGGAAAATGAACAGCTCATCAACAACGTTCTGAATTTGATATCTTATGTCTGACCCCGATTCCATCTCAAACAACTCCTTGCCGGTCCGTGGGCGAGTCATTGCTGTGATGCCCGCCTATAACGCTGCCAGTACCCTGGAACGGACGGTGGCGGATATCCCTGAGGGCTCAGTAGATGAAATCGTACTGGTTGATGACTGCAGCAGTGACAATACAGTCGAAGTCGCAAAACGCCTGGGCTTAACGGTGATTCAGCATGAACGAAATAAAGGCTATGGTGGAAACCAGAAGACCTGTTATCGTTATGCCCTGGATGCAGGAGCAGATTATGTTGTGATGATCCATCCTGATTATCAGTATGACAGTCGGGTCATCCCTGTGGCAACCGAACTGATTCGGCTGGGGATTTGCGATGTGATTCTAGGTTCACGCATTCGAACCCGGGCGGAGACCCTGTCGGGGGGGATGCCTTTTTATAAATATGTCGCGAATCGCTTTCTGACGATTGTCGAAAATATTGCCCTGGGTCAGAACCTGGGAGATTTTCACAGTGGCTTTCGTGCTTACAGCCGCCAAGTTCTGGAGACGATTCCCTTCGACAAGAATTCGGATGATTTTATTTTCGACACTCAGTTCCTGGCGCAGGCAGTGCGATTTGGTTTTAAGCTGAGCGACATCCCGGTACCGGTTCGTTATTTTGAAGAAGCATCAAGTATCAATTTCAGACGCAGTGCCCGTTATGGAATACTGACACTGGCAGTGATGCTGCAATTCTGGCTAAACCGACTGAAGATCTGGAAATCGGATCTGTTCTCTCAGAATCAGCAGTATCTTGTCGATTGACTGAATCACTGGTGATTACTCAGTCTTTTGTTTCTCCGGTTTCTCATTCTCCGGTTTCGTCTGGGCAGCATCGTATTCTTTCCAGAATTCATCCGCGGCTTTGACGGTATCAAAACTGGTGCCCAGACCTTGAATCGACGGATTATCCCTGATTACATCCATGCCTTTTGTGATGTTGGCAGGGGTAAAAATCAGACGCTGTAGAGGCATTCCTTTCAGAGGCGTCAAATCGGTCACAGCGGAATTCGCGAGGTTCAGTCGCAGAAACTGCATGCCCCGCAATGGGGAGAGATCAGCGACCTTCGTGTCCTGAATATCCAGGCTTTCCAGCAGCATGCCTTTGAGGGGGGAAATGTCGGTAATTTCCGTATTGGGAATCCAGAGCGTCTTGAGGGGCAGTGTATTGATCAGACCCAGATTCTTGACCTTTGTGTCAAACAGATTGAGTTGATTGAGGGGCATGCCTTCCAGTGGTGAAATATCTGAAACGGGGGTATGTTCCATCCTGAGAATGCGAATGGGCATGCCCTGTAAGGGGCTGAGATCACTGACGAACGACCCTTCCAGATAGAGTTCCTGTATTTTCATGCCCTTCAGCGGGCTCAAATCAGTGACTGGACAATGTGTAAGATCCAGGTACTGCAGATCCATGCCTTTCAGCGGACGTAAATCAGAAACGGGACAATTCATCAGGTCGAGAAACTGGAGTTTCATACCTTTCAGAGCAGAAATATCTTCCACTCCGACCAGTTTGGCTGAAATGATTTCTCCCTTTTGTTTCCCGAACTCGGCATTGTTCTGATAGTCGGGATTATTTTTCTTCAGGCGTTCGTGGATATCCTGTTCTGTCAGAACGACAGGTCCGGCAGGTGCTGTCGGGACTGGTGGGTCCTGGGTTGTATTTTGGGCTGTCTTGTCCGGGGATGCTTCGTGACTGCAGCCGGTAAACATGAGGATGCTTATAAAACAACTCAGGGAATTGATGATCAGCAGGTTTTGATTTCTCATAATAGGCAGGGCTTCACGCATTTAAAATTCAAGACAGGTGATTCAGTTTACAAGTTGCAGATGATGTTCATCAAATAGCAGACCAAAGCCGGGACGATCCGAAACTTCGATCATACCCTGCCTGATGTCAGGTTGTCCTTTAACCCAGGTCATCCAGGGGCGACCGGTCTCTGCGAGTGGCTGGGGATCCAGTGCTGTGATGGCGTGCAACGCCCAGATTTCACAACCACGATGTGGACAGACACGTAAGCCGGCTTCCTTAGCCATTGTGTAGATTCTGATCAGTTCCGTCAAACCACCGCACCAGTTGACATCGGGCTGGAGTACGGTATGCAGTTTCTGTTCAATGAGCGGGCGAAACGCTTCTGAAGTAAACTCATGCTCGCCACCAGCGATAGGTACTTCCGTTTTTTCTTTAAGTACCGCATAGCCTGCCAGATCATCCGGGGATAATGGTTCTTCAATCCATTCGATTTGAAACGGTTTGATCGCTTGCGAAATGGAGATTGTTGATTCAATGTCCCATTTCATCCAGGCATCAACCATTAGTAATGGGGAATTGCCGATGCGGTTCCGTGCCTGTTCGATGGATGCGACCATCAAATCGCGCTGTTCAGGAGCAGCGACTTTTCCGAGATGCAGTTTATAACCGGCGTGCTCCCCGGTCGCAGTAAGATCCTCTGTTGACCAGACCGTGTGATAGGTTGGTATTTTTATTTCAGGAGTGCCTCCCAGAAGCTCGACCACCGGTTGTTGCTCCCGCTTTCCCTGCAGGTCCCACAAAGCCAGATCCACTCCACTGAGGGCCATGATGGCGATGCCTTTGCGACCAAAAGCCAGAGTGGCCTGATACATCTCCTCCCAGAGCTGTGAAATATCTTCCGGGTTTCGGCCGAGCAGGAGATCGCGCAGGACAGTCTTGACCACGTGTTGTCCTGCCAGCCCTCCACCGCCGACTCCATAGCCTGTGATACCCGCATCGGTATCAATGGCAACGAGAATCTGGCCCAGGCTGGTACGCCAGTCGGGTGGAGAATTATTTCCAGCGGGTTGTATCGCGCGAATGTCTGTAATTTGCATGCTGCTATTCTACTGAAAAGTGATAGAAAAAGCAGGGACGTTCAGCGGGGTGGTTGATCAGAATCAGAGGAATATCTTTAGCTGAGCATTCAGAAGGGTAAACTGTCAGTCCGAGTGACTAAGCAGAAAAGAGAAGGACTATTTTCCTTCAGCGACCTGCTGGTTCTGAGGTTTGGCCTGTACGGGAGCGACCCGGAAGTTTTTGGGGAGATTCTTCTTCAACCAGTCATCCATTCCCTTGATGGTCTCAGCGTTGATTTTAGGGTTCACACCTGGTTGCAGAATGGCAGAGATCGGTTTGATGACCTGTTTGTAGGCGTCATTCACAACTGTCTGATTGACCTGCTGTTTGAACAGACCAGTGTTATCAGCTGCGTTCTCGGGCTTGAAGGCCAGATAGACATTCCAGAAACAGCGTTTCCAGAAGAATGCGTTAGGATTGCCATTGTAAGCCTGGATCATTTTTCGTGTCAGATCCACGATGGAATAGGTGATGAGTTTGATGTCTGCATTTGCTTTGAGTGGAAGCTTACCGAGATTCTCAGCAGCAGTAGACCTGACCTCCCAGGTTCGTTTTGCGTTACTCATGACTTTCAGTAATGCATCGGTGACGATTGGCTGTCGCGCGAGGTTATCGGTAATACCCATGGAACCGAGCGCATTTATCAGGCTGCGCTGATACCAGGAAAATTCGTTGACTGACTGCATCAACTCATCAATGATTTCTTCTGCAATTTTAACCCGTAACTGGTTGGTCGGATTTCCGGTCTGTCCGATTCGAGCCAGTCCGTTTGCAGCGACAATCTTAACCTCTGTTGTCTGAGATTTATCATTCAGAACTTTGACCAGGGGCACGTAAGCCAATGTGTAAGCTACAGGCTCTGTTTTCTTTTGCCGATCTTCATCACGCAGATTAAGTTGCGAAAGTAACACGACGGCACTGAACCGAACCAGGCGATGATTGTCGAGCAGATCCTGGGCTCTTTTTGTAAGTTCTTCGAGATATAGTTCCCGTGCCTGAAAGTTACCTGAAATCTTGCCGGAAAAATTAATATCACGCAGGATATTGGCCCGCAGTTTGTTCAGGTCGGTCTCATTTTCGGGTTTACTGGGATTCTGCTTGAGGGTCATCAGGTAGATGTGATATTTCGCTCCTTCGGCAATCAGTTTTTTGTCCTCAGCAGAACTGATTTTTCCGCCCCGCAGCACTTTGTCGAAATCCCGCAGTTTGGTTTTTTGAAAATTGACCGCTTCATCGGGAGAGATCAACTCTTTGTATACGTTCAATGCATTGGGATCTGCATTCTGTGCATTGGGGTCTGCCGGTTGCTGGCCGAGAAGTAACGAACTGGAACACAGTAACAGACCGACTGCCAGCAGAGAATGTCTACACACTCTGGCGGTCAGCATTTCAATTCCTGAAACGGCCTGATACGAGCATATGGATTGTCGCACGGAAAGTTCCTTCATTCAACGTTCTGCTCGAACCCCAGTACAATCAGAAGCACAGGGTTTTCTCGACTTCAATTGGGAGCGTTACATTCAAGGAAAATATTACACAAATAAGGCAAATAACTCTATGGCAGCCGAATAGATTTCCTGTGATTAACTGCCGACTGCTATTCTGGTTCCGAACGAAGCGGAATGAGGATATGAATCACTATAAATCATACGATAAATATTGAGCAGATACCAATCAAATCTGCCATTTTCGAGTGGCAGATTCTGGGAATCAGCGTTCCAATCCTACTTGCACGTTCAAAATAACTCAGTTGTCGCTGCAGGAATAAATTCCACTGTCTTCCATGGCACTGTTTTATTATCTTACGGTATCGCTTTACCTTACGAACTGTCAAGATTTTTCTCAATCCTTAAGTCGGATTTCTTCTGCAATGTGAAAGCGTCTCCGAATTTACTGTGGGTCAGGAATAATGTATCAAATTCATGGTATCTGCAGAGAATACAGGTGTGAAGAAGATGTGAGTGATTGCGGTGAGAATGTTCAGCTTCCCGCTTCCGTCTGAGGATCTTTATAACGGTTATCGGGATTTTAGAGCACATCACAGTTAACCATGGCGTCTTTCGATCCATTATATTCGATTTAAATGAGCCTGGAGACGCTGCAGTAAAACTGGACACGGTCTAAGAAATTCAGAGGGTGATTCGCTCTTTCTGGAATGGATGTTGTATGACGGTTTATTTTCAGAGTAACAAATTCTTAAGGCATGAGACCGGGGCACACCCGGAAAGTTCTCTGAGGCTGGAAACGGTAATGAACCAGGTTTCCACCGCGGCGATTCCCAATCTAATGATATTGAAAGACCCTACGGTGGGAGCGGGAGAGGAACTATTACGGGTTCATCCTGAAACTTACATAAATCAGCTTCAAGCCTTCTCAGCGGCTGGTGGGGGGCGCATTGAATCCGATACGGTGATGTCTGCCGACTCGTATGAAGTAGCCCGTTATGCTGCAGGCTGTGCGGTTGAAGCCGTGGATCGGGTGATCATGGGGCAGGTCAAACAGGTATTTAGTGCCAGCAGGCCACCGGGACATCATGCCCTTTCTGATCGGGCAATGGGGTTTTGTCTGTTGAATAATGTGGCCATTGCCGCCCGACACGCCATCGACTTTCATGGATTAAACCGTGTGCTGATTGTTGACTGGGATGTGCATCACGGAAATGGCACTCAGGATATATTTTATGAAGAAGAATCAGTCTACTTTTTTTCTGCACACCGGCACCCGTTTTATCCGGGGACAGGTCTGGGGCATGAAACGGGATCAGGAGCGGGACTGGGCACGATCTGGAACCTTCCCCTGGCATTCGGGATCACCCGGCAGGATTATTTCTCCCAGTTTGAGCGAATGCTGGTTGACGCGGCTGCCAGATGCCAGCCTGAACTGATTCTGATCAGTGCGGGATTTGACGCGCACAAGGATGATCCGATTGGTTCTCTGGGACTGGAGACGGAAGATTTTGGTAGATTAACCCAGCTGGTAAAGGAGGTGGCGCGTGAGTACTGTGGAGGCCGCATTGTCAGCCTGCTGGAGGGGGGCTATCACCCACAGAGACTGGCAGAGTCAGTGATCTGCCATTTAACGCATTTGGCTAATGACTGAGTCGGTACCAGAAAGACAGCTATTTCTGATAGATTGGCAGATAACCTTTATCCAACTGCAGAATCGTGGCATTAATGGCAGTCGTATAGACGGGACCGACATGGCCTTCCATCCAGGCACCGGATGCGGACTGCTTGCGTAGAATCTGCTTGCCGATATCTTCGATGTACTTATCCCAGTCTTTGGTTTCACCACGGTACATGACCTGAGCGTAATAAAAATGAGCGTAATGCCAGTGGCCAAAGTAACGGTTTGAATTTCCGCCGGGCCAGATATTCTTCTTGCAGAAATCGAGCATGTTTTTCAGGTGATCGGAGTCATATTCTCCGGCATTGAACAAGGCAGCACAGGCAGCGGCTGTGATTGCCGGTCGGGCACCGCCGCCGCGAATACTGTATTGGACGCCTCCTTCTGGAGTCGTACAGTCTGAGATGTATTTCTTGGCGCGGTCAATGATTTTTTTATCAACGGGGATGCCGGCATTGCGACAGGCGCGTAAACCCTGAACCTGAGTGATACAGGTTGAGCCTTCATCGAAATCATTGCCGTCTTTGGCAGAAACATATCCCCAGCCACCACGTGTGGTCTGGGCACCGGCGCAAAAATCAACGGCTTTCATCAGTACTTTTTTGAGCTCCTCACGCCGGAGCGAGTCTTCTTCTTCGCCATAAACCTGGGAGAGAAAGACCATGGAATAGCCGTGACCATAGGTGTAATGATAGTCATTCTTATAACCAATCAAACCATTGGGCTGACTCATTTCCAGCAGGTAATCCACAGCGTTCTGTACGTTCTTTGCATACTTACCGCGCGTGGTGGTGGAACCTTCCGCCAGCAATGCATTACCGGCGAGCGCTGTCATTGCTACCCGGTACTGTCCACCATTGGCTTCCCAATATCCCTGTCGACGTTGTTCCCTGGCGAGATATTCCAGGGCGTTCGTGATCGCCTGCTGGATTTTCGGGTCACGATTTTTTGCCGAGACGATATTGGAACTGGACAGAATCAGCCCTGTAGTCACCAGGCATACTGAAAGAATGAATCGCATCAATTACTCCCTCTATTCAGAGGACCCGGCGACTTTTGTTAAACAGTGCCGGAAAAATGAGAAGCTCTGAACAAAATATGGATCAGAATGATCAGAGCTTCCCGGATTTGGGTTTCTGGTTATTTATCAACCCATTCCACGGGTTGAGGTTCAATTTCGGGTTTAGGCATATGGCCTGCGTCGGCCCGCCCGCTCCCTTCCAGACGACTGATCGCCCGGACGGTCATATCATGATCACAGAGTATCTGACAGCTGAGACGGCAACCGGTGACTTCACGTGCAGCGAGTGTGTTTTTTTCAGCGACCGTCATTTTTTCAGGTTCACCTTCGATAAACTCGACTCGGCACGTCGTACAGCGACTTGCACCGCCACAGGCATGTAATTGATCGACCTGGGCATCTTCGGTCAGTGCCAATACCAGGCGCTTACCGGATTCCACTTCGAATTCTCCTACATTTTCAACAGTCAGTTTCGGCATTGTTTCCTCTGTATTTCAGTTGGGGTTGAGTCCGGAATTCATCGTGAATTGAGACACCTCAGTATATCTACGAATTTCCGGTAGTGTTAACTCAATAAATTATAGTGGGTTGCAGCAGATTATTTAAGTGGGCATTACAAATTCGTGCTCCGGGTGAGAAACCGTCAGTACCGGGCAAGGGGCTTTGCGGACCACTTTTTCAGCCACACTTCCCAGTAACATGTGTTTAAGTCCGGTTCGACCGTGGGTTCCAATGACAATCAGGTCGATATCCATTTTTTGGGCATAGCGGACAATTTCCAGGAATGCAGGACCGACGGTAACTTCACGTACGACTTTCAGGTTTTCCATGCCAGGTAGACCGGGCATTTCTTCCAGCTGTTTTTGAGCCAGTCCCTGCATGTCTGCTACCAGATCATTCATCGATGTTCCCATCATATTCGGTTCCGGGAACATGGCGACGGCATCCTGAACGACATTCAGCAAGTGCAACTCGGCATCAAATCGCTTGGCAAACTCACATCCGTAAAGCAGGGCCTGTTGTCCGAATTCACTGAAGTCGGTTGGTACGAGAATTTTCTTCAAATCAATCATGGGGTCACTCCTTGTTTCATTATATCCCTCTATTGCAGTTACATCAGAGACCGGTTTTGCACTCCTCTTTAACTATTCCTGAAATCGATCCTGTCTGTCCCGGTTATAGACCAATCGGAAAGATCAGCAATGAAAAGCAAGTATATTCCTTCAAACTTAACAGATCCGGGAATCTGGCACAGCCGCTAATATCGTTATTTTAGTGATGTTCCGTACCGTGCAACCGCTTACAGATAATACGACCGTTAGATCACAAACAATAGCTTTATCAATCACGACACTTGCATTTGTGAGAAATCGTTTAAGCGAGAATAAACGGATGGCTGTTGCGCCTATTCTAACTGATTGGCCACTTTCATATATGCGAAAACGGCAGATTTAACCGATTTTTATTACGTGTGCCATACCACATTTTATGAGCTTGTCAAATTGGGGAAGTGGTTTTTTTTAATCGGCACTGTCTGATAGACCTGGAAAGAGGAATTCAAGATGTTACAGCCCTATTCGAAAACGATCTCATTATCATTGTGCATGTTTTCCATTACAGGGTTAGCTGGCTGCCAGTATGTCCAACAGAAGGTTTATCAGCAGGCCGCTCGTCCCAGTGCTGAGTATCAGGAGCAGATTGAGACAACGGCTCCCCGATACAAGAGCCCGGGCCAATATCATCTGGCACCGGCTCCTGCTCCGCTTGAAGACAATTTTCCCCCAGCCGCTCCGCCGAGCCTGATTCCACCAGGGGGAGAACAGACATCAAATCAGAAGCGGTCTCTCATCCGAAGGGTCTCGGAGGAAGACTCCATTGATGATTCTGAATATTTTAAGTCGATGTTCGAAGATGAGCCGGAAGAGCCGGCTCAGAAGTACCTGGGACTGGTTCCTCATTATTCAACGGTTTCCTCTTCCATGTCGAACAAAGTGAAACAGATGAATGGAAAAGTCAAAGGCTTCTATTCCAGAATGAAATCACATGTGAAGACGCCGGACTGGATTCGCAAGGTTTCCGGCAGCCATGTCGAAGTGATCGAAGAAGATCCTTTCTGTGGAGATCTTTCCTGCATCAATTCCACGTCTGTTTTGCAAGAGTTCGAGATGTCAGAAGAGATGCTGCAACCGGAACCGGTCAAATCAGCTCCGACACTGCCTGCCCCTCCGCAGAAACTACAGCCCGAGCCGGATCTGAAATCAAAGCCGTTACCGCAACTGCCTCCGCCCGGGGAAGCAACCAACTTCAATAATTCCTGGAGAGTATCAGCGATTCGTGAGCCGCTGGCTGTTGAAGAGTTTTCAACTTCAGAAGATCAACTGGAAATGTGGCCGTACGCAAAACAGGTTCAACAACCGCAGCAGGTTCGTAAATTCGAATTTAAGACGGCGACCCCGGTTTCTGCTCCCGACTTTCCTTATGAACAGCCCGAGCTCAACCATCCCCGGGAACTGACAGTACCTTCAATGATTTCACAGGACGAGTCTGTTCCCCTGCGAAAAATCAGTCATGAACAGATTCAAATCGAAACGTTGCCTGCCCTGCGAAGTGTAACGGAGGATACACCAATCCAGATTACACCCCGCCGCGTTTATTAAAGGAATCGATTAAGGGGGATCGTAGCCTCCGGGGTGAAAGGGGTGGCAGCGACAGATCCGCAGGACGCCTTTACAGGACCCTCGGATGGCACCATATTTTTTCACCGCCTGAATGAAATATTCGCTGCAGGTCGGGTGAAACCGGCACTGTCTGCCTATCAGATGACTGAGTGTCATCTGGTAGATGCGAACGAGACCGATTAATGTCCGGGCGGGAAGTTGATACAGCATACGTCCGAATTGCAAGGCGATCTGTTTCATCAGCCAGACTGTTGCTCCAGACGACGTTTCAGCTTCTGCGAGAGATATTTCAGAGACTTCTGATATCCTTTTAAATTCCCGTCCAGATCAGCGCGGGGGATGGCAATCAGATCGAGCCCGGCAGGTAACTGAGATCGGATCAGTCGAAATGCCTCGCGTAGCAGTCTTTTCTTCCGTGCCCGCTGGATCGCATTCCCATTCTTTTTTGAGACACTCACACCAAGCCTGGTACAAGGAAGTTCGTTTCGAATTGCAAACAGCAGGAGATTCTGATCGCCGGCCCGCTGTTTTGCAGCATAGATCGCATCGAAATCCTGCTGGCTGCGAATGCGGTGTTCGCTCGGAAAACCGAATGGTTTGACTGTAGAGGGCTCTCGCCGGGCATTGTCCTGGGAACCGGTCATGATTCTGGTTTTTCGTCGTCAGTTTCTGCTTCCGCACTGGTTTCTACTGGTGTTTCAGTCTGTTCTTTTTTGGGGGGATACATCTGATTGGGGTAAGGACGGCGAATCATGGTGCGTACGGAATGACCGAACAGAGAGGTGAAGATCAGAATTCCGATGCCGGCACCGGCCAACAGCCACACAATCAGGATCATGACCCCCAGTTCCCGCGGACGTTCATCTTTTTCAGGTTCTTTAGATTCCGTCTCAGCCTTTTTCCCTGCCGGATCGACTGGAAGTTCCACGCCAGCTTGATCAGCAGAATTAACGGTAATCGAACCTGCTTCCTGATCCTGAGCTGCTATGGGCTGGAGTGCCAGGGATAGCGTGAGTGAGAACACGCAAAACAGGAACAGACGGCTGATCCATCGGCTGGAAATGGAAGCGAGATTCAGTTGCATCGAATTTACCATGCTTTCGATCGGGGTGATTCCTGTTGTAAATCCTTGAGTTGCTCATACAAGGCTTTTGCCTGATCGCTAAGTGTTTTGGGAGCGACGATTTTGATGGCGCAGATCTGATCGCCGGTCTGCCTGGTTTTCTGGTCCATGATTCCTTTTCCGCGTAGGCGCAATTTGCTGCCGCTGGATGTACCGGGAGGAATCGTGACGGTGACTTCGCCTTCTGTCAAAGTGGGGACATCTACTTTGGCCCCCAGTGCGGCCTCGGTGAGTGTAATCGGGACTTCCAGTAACAGGTTGCTCCCGTCACGTTTGAAATACGGATGTGCGCCCACTTTGATGGTCAGTAGTAAATCGCCGGCCGGCCCGCCATGAACACCGGGATTTCCCTGACCACTCAATCGGATGACAGAACCACTGTCGACGCCAGCAGGTATCTTGATCGTCAGACGCTCAGAACCGCTCCCTTTCTGCAGGCTGATTTCATGCTCTCCCCCAACGGCAGCCAGGTGGAAAGGGATATCGATGGAAAGACGTTTCGACTCCCCTTTTTGCGGACGGGGTTGGGCTCGCCTGGATCCACCTCCCCGAAATGCGCCACCGAATAAATCTCCAATATCAATGCCACCACCTCCAAAGAGGTCTTCGAAGTCAACCGGTCCCGCACCGCCGGATGACTGGTAATATCCACCACCACTCGGACCTGCCTGCTGAAAAGAGTGCCCAAACTGGTCGTATTGTTTCCGTTTTTTGTCGTCGCGTAAAACGTCGTATGCTTCCTGAACTTCTTTAAATTTCTGATCTGCTGATTTGTCATCCGGCGCCATATCCGGATGGTATTTACGCGACAGTTTGCGGTACGCTTTTTTAATTTCATCAGCAGTCGCGCTGCGGGAAACCCCCAGAATATCGTAATAGTCTCGTTTGCTCATGGATTTGAAATTCGTTCGATGTACCAGGCGGCTAAGATGGATCAAGCGAGCCCGCCATACGCCATGGCGCTTTCGCTCGTTAAATGCTTTCCTGAGAGAAGCTCAACTGGGAGCATTCTACGTTTGAAATTCACTGGTTTTCAAGTTAGCTCAGTCTATAACTGCTTATAATCAGTGCTTTTATTCTAAGAATACGAATGTAAATGATTCAATGATGGATCTGATCTGCGTAGAATGCCACTACCCTGCACAGGCTGAATCGAATCAACTCACTGGAAAACGGTTTTAAATGTTAAAATTTGCGATTAAAAATCTTCTGAGCCGCTCACTACGCTCTTTTTTGTGTTTAATGGGTTTGACGATTGCGATTGCCGGAATGGTGGGGTTGTTTTCCATTGCGGGAGGGCTGGAAGAGACCGTTTCTCAAACCTTTGGGAAAATATCGGGGATCGTAGCCATGCAGCCAGGCGCCCCCATCCCTTTGTTCTCGCGGATTCCGCGTACCTGGGGCGCCGAGATCAAAGAAGTACCGGGAGTGGCAATCGTCAATCCGGAAATCTGGTCCCGGGTGAATCTGATTGAAGGGAAACCTGTGATCAGTCCGCCTCGATTTCTGTTTGGAACGGATCTGCCCACCCGTTTAGAGTTGAAGCATGGAATCTATCGTGAAGCAATTTACGAAGGTCGATTTCTGGATTTGGAGGATCGCGGAACATTAAATACGGTCATCAGTCGACAGATCGCCGAACAGCATCATAAGCAGATCGGTGACCAGATCGAAGTGAATGGCCAGACAATGGATATCGTCGGGCTCTATGAGTCGGGTTCGATCCTGTTGGATGTTGCTATTATTCTGGATATTGACGTGGTACGCGAAATCACTCGATTCGATACGGATAGTGTGAGTTGTTTTTACATCGAACAGTCGGGAGATGTCCCCAATGATAAGCTGGTCCAGGACATTAAGGATCGGTTTCGTGGTCGCGAACTGGCTTCCTGGCAGCCGGCTTCCCTGGCGCTGGCCAGTTCTTCAGATACCAATCTCCTCAAAGATTTCATGACGGCGATTGACGAGACCTTAAAAGGGAATTCCACTGATGAATATCCCACTGACAAAAAAGGGGAGAACAACATTTCGAAACCAGCAGTTGCAGATCTTAAAACGGCTAAAACAGAATCTGAGAATACTGAAAGCGGGTTGGAAGTCCGCTCTGCTTCCGACTGGGGCGAGCGACTGGATACGTTTACTGCGGATCTGGACATATTCCTGGGGCTGATGACGGGGATCGGCGTATTGATTGCGATGCTGAGTATCATTAACACGATGCTGATGAGCGTGATGGAGCGGGTTGTGGATTTTGGTATCCTGAAAGCGAATGGCTGGTCGAATCGGGATGTGATGCTGCTGATCACGGCGGAAAGTTCTCTGTTGGGGGTTCTGGGCGGCGTCCTGGGAGGCATCCTCGGTTTGATTGCCATCGCTGTTGTCAACTGGAAGTTTGCCAGCCAGGTGCACCTGTATGCCAGCCCGGGGTTACTGCTGTTTGGTGTGTTCTTCAGTACTCTGCTCGGCGTCCTGGGAGGTCTGTATCCGGCGATCTGGACGACGCGCATGACCCCGATTGATGCCATTCGTCGCGGCTGAGAGAGATTCACTCCTGGTACCGAATTTATTCTGGATTCAGAAAGCAGATAGAGAATGATTGAAGTTCGAAATGTACGGAAGATCCACCAGAGTGGTGAAACCGAAGTGCAGGCACTTCAGGGAGTGAGTTGTCAGTTTCCCGGTCAGAAGTTTTCGTTTATTCTGGGCCCTTCGGGTAGTGGTAAGAGTACTCTGCTGTACCTGATGGGGGCACTGGATACGCCATCTGCAGGTGAAATCTTCGTACAGAACCGATCTCTTTCAACGCTGAGTCAGAATGAACGCGATCTTTACCGCCGGGAAAAAGTCGGGTTTGTGTTTCAAAATTTCAATCTGCTGAAAAATCTGAATGCGCTGGAAAATGTCCTGGCACCCTATCTGCCTCAGGGGGTCACGGCTGATCAGAGACAGCGTGCCGAAGCATTGCTGCAGCAGGTCGGGCTTGGTAATCGGATTACGCATCGTCCCAGTCAGCTCTCAGGCGGAGAACAGCAACGTGTTGCAATTGCCCGCGCGCTGCTGAAGCGCCCCCTTTTGATTCTGGCCGATGAGCCAACCGGAGAACTTGATACCAGAACCGGTAAGGAGATCTTCGATTGTCTGCGTGAGATGAGTGCAGAATACAAGACGACTGTCGTGATTGTCACTCATGATGAACGCTATATCCGGGATACGGATTTCATTCTCCGCTTGCGCGACGGAAAAGTGGCGGAAGAAGAAGCATTCGAACCGGTGGAATAACAAAGCCACGATTCATAAGTCATGAATCGTGGCTGGTCGCGTCACAATGATGTTTCGTTTTTGATCTGACTATGCAACTGGAGTGTGCCTTGGGATTGGATCTCAGACGGTGTCGATTTTACCGTCATGTGTTTTACGGAATCCGGGTCCTGCCTCTTCGGGGGGAGTGGCATAAACATTCAAACGCACGATCTCAAGATCTGTCAGGTGCCCTTCAATCGTAATGTAGGCGGATGAGGGATCATTGTTTGTGGATGAATCGGACTGTTCCAGGAAATTAAAGTGGAACCGGTTGACCGACTCGAAACGATCCAGGAGTTGCAATAAATCAAACTGGAAGCTGGCGGCGATGAACTGTCCGTCCCGCTGTCCTCCGACGATTTCTGTGCTGCCGAGAAACAGGCCCACTTCCCAGCATTCTTCTGTGAACTGACAGTCGAAGCCGACGCGGCCGACTTCGTCAAACGGGTTAAAAATGTCGGCGATCTCATCGACAAAATCATTGATCCATGAGGGGCGACAGTTAAGGTTAGATGTTTCTGAAGCAAAGTTTTCCATTTGTTTCATCAGGTGTTGAATCGGCAAGTGTGAGTGGGCCAACGTTGTTTCTCCGTCTCGGTCTTTGGGGTCTCTGAGTTGTTGTCAGGCATTGCAGTCTGTTGAGCGAAAGCACTCTCGTTCTGTAGAGTTATGTATCGGGGAATTCCCTGGAATGACCACACACCTTTTCAAGGCTTCTGAAGAGATGGCTTGTATCGGGTGTGTGTCGGTGCAAAATTGCCGAACCGGACTGTCGTGCCATTCTCTCTACTTGGCGGGGCGGTATTGATCAGTCCGATTGTGAAGCCTCAGAGAGGTTTGATTCAAGTTCGATTATGCCAGATTGGTCAACACAAAAACGGTAGAAACCTGGATTTAAGATGATTGCAGTTGAAGTTGAGACAAAAATCGTAATTTCAGTGAAAAAAGATAATCTCGAACAGTCTGATCTGTTGACCCGCCCGGGGGGATTCACGTCCCGGCGACGACTGGTTTGACAGTGACTTCAAGACACTTACAATAGCCTGCTTGTCACAAGGTAACAAATCTGAAAACGTTGATGTGTCCGGAAGGATGAAAGGTTCATTGTGGAAGGTGCCGTTCGTAAAGCTGCTGTATTGATCGAAGCATTAAGCTGGATTCGCCGATTTCGTGGCCGTTATGTCGTGATCAAACTCGGGGGAAGTGCACTGGAGGAAGAGGCAGCTGTCAAAAGTTTCCTGACGGATGTGATCTTCATGCGTACGGTAGGTATGCACCCGATTCTGGTACATGGGGGCGGAAAAGCGATCAGCCAGGCCATGAACTCAGCGGGGATCGAGCCTCGTTTCGTGAATGGACGCCGCTTTACTGATGAGCAGACTCTGGAAATTGCTACCGATGTACTCGCCAATCAGATCAGTGCCTCGCTGGTACAGGAAATCCAGTCCCAGGGCGCAAAGGCAGAAGCCCTGCATTTTGGCACTCGAAACTGCCTGCACGGAGAGCAACTGACTCTACAGGCGGAAGATGGCTCTGCCGTCGATCTCGGACATGTCGGCTATGTGACAGACGTGGATCAGGATCTGCTGGCGGAAATCTGTCAGTCTGATGCGATTCCGGTGATTCCTTCGGTCGCCCTGGATGCATCGGGACAGAAGCTCAACGTCAATGCCGATACAGCCGCCGCTGCTCTGGCCCGGATTCTCAAAGCCGAAAAACTGGTGTTCCTGAGCGATGTGCCCGGGATCTTTCTGGACCGTCACGACCCGGAAACGCTGGTTTCGCATCTGGAGACGCAACGCTGTCGTGCTCTGATTGCGGATGGGACCATCGATGCAGGCATGGTTCCCAAAGTGGATGCCGCTCTGGAAGCACTAGCCAGTGGGGTTGGCAAGGTGCATATTGTCGATGCCCGGCTTCCGCATTCAATACTGCTGGAAATTTATTCTGATAAAGGGATCGGAACCGAAATTGTTAAGTAAACTGCTCAGGGCTGATTCATCGGGGGCGTTGGATCAGAGATCGCAGCAGGTTCCGGTTTGGAAAAACCGATCTCCGGATGTCGAATCAGGCCGCCCCAGTGGGCGGCGGCACTCCAGAAAACAGCAATGGCAATCGTACCTGTCAGAATGATGGCACGTTGCCAGCCGGGAATCTTCTCTCCCTGAAATCCCTGAACCAGGGCATTTCCCACGACCATCGCCAGCACGACCATCGCTAACAGGCAGGAGCGTGCGAGCACCGCATGGAATTCCACCGTCTCGGTATTCAGTTTAACCTGCTGTTCCAGCAGTTCGTAAGCGAGGGGCCCGGAAAAGTAAGCCACTGTTGCGATCAGCAGGATCGTCAATAACAGCCAGCAACAGATCTTAAACAGACGCTCGTCGCGGAACATCCAGGCCAGCAGGAACAGGATTGAAAGTCCCCAGCAACCGACGATGGGGACGTGTACCGTCATCAGATGGACCTGAGCGGCATTCATTTTCGACCTGTCTCGATGGCTTTACTTGGATCAACGCCTTTGTCGACCTGGCTGTAATCGAGTTCACTGCCTCCCATACTGTGAGGAATCAGATAGCAGACCGTCATCACGATCGTGGCTGTGAAAACCGCAATGCGTCCTGTCGTTGTGTTTTTCTTGCGTGGGTTGAGCCCGACGACGGAGCAGGCAATGACCCAGGCCAGGAACATGAACAGCATTTTATTGTCGGTCCAGTCACCCCCCAGAGGAAAGCCGGTCCAATATTCTCCGAAGGCATATTTCTGTACCATTGGTCCCAGAATCATACCTCCGACAGTCATCCCGCACAGAGTCGCCCAGGCAAGCTGTTTCATATTATAGGGAGCGAAGAGTGCAGACAGGCCGGAACGCATTCCCAGGAGAATGGATATAATCATTAATGTGACATGAGGAATCAGAACGCCGTCTGGTACGGGATCCTTAAAGCGAATCAAAACAAATTGATCCGCCTGCTCGGGGAAACGGCGTGCCTGACCGGAGATTTCTGCTTCGATGTAATATTGCAGCTTACCTGCTGCAGGCTGTTTGGGAAGTGCCCCTTCAAACTGTGTTCCAGATTCCGAGGTCACTGTTTCCATGGTGACAGGAGTGAAGTCGTCGTCAGTCCGGTAGCGTTTATAGTAAAGGGTGGCGGTTGCCGTTTTGGCTTCTGCCTGGGGGATGGGGAGTTCAACAGTCGCATCGCCAGTTGATTCATGCGTCCGAATGAGTTTGGCAATGATATTTCCTGCTACCGGTACCTTCATGGGATAGGTGGGGCCGGTGGCACGCTGATAAATCATCGCGGAGGCTGCCAGAATCACAGCCAGGAACCAGAGTGCGGTTCGTTTCAGTAGCCGTTCTTTCACTGGAGGGGGGAGTTCGGCGGTAACTTCTTGTGGTTCATTGGCTTCGGGCTGATCTGATTTCTGGTTTTCTTCCATCGGAGTCCCCTTTTTATCAAGCATCGTGAATTCTTTATTCGTAGTGTCTTATAAGCAGGCCACGATTGCAATTCTATACTGTGTCTCGGTAGGATCAAATAGTACAGAAATGTAACAAAACCTGCCTGACCAACACTCTCCTTATTGATTCACAATCATTCTGCTGCGAATTTCAATTATGACCATGCGAGATGCCAACACAGTCTGCGATCCTGAGAGGCTGCCTGGCTCGAAAAATCGGTTTCTATCCTGCTTGCTGTTCTGTCTGGCTCTGTTGATTTGTGGACTGCTTCCCGAGACGAGTCATGCGCATCCGATTTCCGACAGCCAGGAAAATGTGTATGTGACTCGAGATAAAGTTTTGATTTCGATGCAGATCTATGTGGAAGACCTGTATTTTTTCCAGAAACTGGAACCCGACGAAGAAAATATCGTTTCGCAGGCGAAAATTAAAAAAGCGATTGAACAGCACAAACAGTTCCTGCTGGACCGCCTGCTGGTGCGCGATATCAATGGAGAAAAACTGCAAGGCAAGGTGGTTTCCGTAGATGACTCTTCAGTGAAGTCTGAAGGGGTCGCGATGAGCGACCTGATGCAATTTACCCTGGTCTTTGAATTGGAATTTCCCTTGGAGAAACCACCCGAGTTTCTGACTTTCAGCCAGGAACTGGTTGATTCCAACGCTGGTTTTCCGGCGATGGTTCGATTCAATCTGAAGCAGGAAGGCTCTGAAACTCCCTATGCCGTCGCGATGAAGCCCCGCGATCCACAGACGATTCGCTTCAACTGGGATCATCCGCCGCTAGATCCTGATGCGTCGGAGTCAGACTGGCAGAAATGGCTCAAAGAACGTCGCGAGGAGACACTGGGGATTACCAGCTATGGAACCATCTATTCGTTTCTGTACATTGAAGACTTCGAAGTACGCCACGAAATTCTCATCCCCCTGGCAACGCTGGAATCATTTTTTACTCTGGATAAAAAAGATCCAGACTTTCTATCGGTTGCAGAGCAGGCAGCCTCTCGCGCGAAGATAGAGAAATTCTTTGCAAAAGCAAACCCGATCGAGATTGATGGGATTACGGTGAAACCAGTTGTTTCCCGGCTCGATTTTTATGGACTCGATTTCACTGATTTTGCCAAACGAGCCGAGAAAAAGCGCGTCAGTCTGGCGAATGCCCGCGTGGGGATCATTCTGACGTATAGCACCAAAGGAACTCCCGATACGGTGAAAGTCACCTGGGATATGTTTAACCGCAGTGTCTGGAGTGTGGAAGCCGTCTGCTTTGCCTTTGACGAATCTTACAGGCCGGTCTTTTCCAAGTTGGAACGGAACAGTGAATTCGAGTGGGAAAACCCGGGACGGAAAGTCAGTCTGGATGTGAATCCGGTGGCCGTTACTCTGCCTGCGCGTTCTCTATGGACAATCCCCGTGGTAAGTGGTTTCGGATTTCTGTTGTGTCTCATGATGAGCTTGAGTCTGATTCGTCGAGGAGACTCACACAAGCGGACACTGACTGCTGTGGCTGTGCTGTTTTTTATCAGTCTGCTCTGCCTGCCTCTGGCTCAGGTCAGTTTTGCCAGTCCGCTGCAACGCGTGCCTGAGGTCTCCACTGATAAAGCAGAAGCGGTCTTTAAAACCCTGCATAAGAACATTTACCGCTCGTTTGATTATCATAGTGACAGTGATGTATTTGACGCCCTGGCAAAAAGTGCCGAAGGTTCGTTTCTGGAGACACTTTACCGACAAATTAACCAGAGCCTGAAAATGCAGGAACAGGGGGGGGCGATCTCACGTGTGACTGACGTCAACTGGGAATCCATCGAACTTCTGCCTGTACGGGGGGAGAAAGTCAAAGGTTCTCAGGATGAACGCAGTTTCGCAGTGAAATCAACCTGGACCGTTGCAGGCACGGTCGAACACTGGGGACATATCCATACGCGTACCAATCAGTATGAAGCCCTCTTTTATCTGGAACCGGTGGAGGGGATCTGGAAACTGACCGGCATGGACCTGCTGGATGAGCAGCGATTGCCATTTAAGACCAGACTGCGTGAAGTCAAAGAGGAAACACCTGCAAATACCGAGGAGCCGACTCCCGAAAAACAGTCAGCTGATACGAGTTCGCCATGATCTGTCTGCAATCGATCCAGTTTCGGTACCCGCAATCTTCATTTCGGCTGAGTATTCCTCAACTGGAAATCAAGGAGACAGAAAAGGTCGCCGTCGTTGGCCCCAGTGGCTGCGGGAAAACCACGCTACTGAATCTGATTTCAGGTATCCTGGTTCCCGATCAGGGTACCCTGATTTCCTGTGACATCGACTTGAATACGCTCAATGACAGTCAGAGACGCGTTTATCGAATTTCGAAAATCGGCTTTGTTTTTCAGGAATTTGAGTTAATCGACTATCTGAATGTACGCGAAAATATTCTGCTTCCGTATTATATCAATCAGGCGTTGAAGCTGGATCAGAGCGTACAGGACCGTGTACAGGAATTAGCGGTTTCCATGCAGATCGATCAATATTTAAATGGTCGGATCGATCAGATCTCTCAAGGGGAGCGTCAGCGAGTCGCCATCTGTCGGGCCCTGTTGCCTCAACCAGAAATCCTGTTAGCCGATGAGCCAACCGGAAATCTTGATCCCGCGAACAAACGTTTGATTCGTGATTTGCTGCTGGAACATGCTGCGCGGACCAATGCGACACTGATTATGGTGACGCACGATGATCGTCTGTTAGACCAGTTTGACCGTACGATAGACATTGAGCAGTTCCACGAGGTGATATCAGCGTCATGAGTGGAATTCTCCGACTGACAATCCGCTATCTGCTCTATAATAAATTGAAGACGATTACGCTGGTTCTATGCGTCTCGCTGGCCATTTTATTGCCTGTGCTGCTGCAGTTTGGAGTAACACAGTTCGAGCGGGATCTGATGGCCCGTGCCAACGCCACTCCACTGGTAGCCGGAATGAAGGGGAGTCGCTTTGACCTGGCATTACAGAGTATGTATTTCAGTCAGGCGGAGCTGGAATTAACTACCATGCAGGAAGTCGAAACCATACAGGAAACTGGCTACGCGCTACCCATTCCTCTAGCGGTACGTTTCACTGCGCAAGGCGCGCCGATTGTGGGAACCACCCTGGATTATTTTGAATTCCGCAAACTCAGGATCGCAGACGGTACCAGTCTTCAACGTCTGGGTGACTGTGTCATTGGATCCAATGTTGCGAAGCGACTGCAGCTGAAGTCGGGTGATCGATTAATGTCCGATCCCTTGAATGTATTCGATCTATCAGGAAACTACCCTCTCAAGATGCAGGTCGTGGGAGTGTTGGCCCAGGCATACTCTCCCGATGACGATGCTGTTTTTGTCGATCTGAAGACGGAATGGATTATCTCCGGTATCGGACATGGTCATCAGAGTATCAATGCAGAAACAGATCAAGATCTGGTATTAAATAAGCAGGGGCAAAGCACAATCGCAAACGCCGCAGTACCCCAGTTCAATGAAGTAACCGAAGACAATCTGGCGTCATTTCACTTTCATGGTGGGATCGAGTCGTTTCCTGTAACTTCGATGATCTTGATTCCGACTGATCCGAAATCGGAAGTGCTGCTGCTGGGGATGTATGATACAAAAGAGTCTGCCATTCAGTTGATTCGCCCCGTCGAGATCGTAAATGAATTACTGCAACTGATCTTTCGCGTCAAACAGCTGTTCGATGCGAATACACTACTGGTGTCGATTTCGGTAGGCTTACTGTTGGCACTGGTGTTTATTCTGTCTTTGAGATTACGCCAGCGCGAACGACGGACGATGTTTCAACTGGGCTGCAGTCGATTGACGATCTGGAAACTGCAACTGACAGAACTGTGTTTCATCCTGGCAGCCAGCCTGATGATCGTTTCGATCCTGACCGCTGTGCTGCGAGTGTATATTCATCAATTAATGCGAATGTGGTTTATTTAGTGGTGTCGATGATGCAGCCTGTATTCAAAGTATTCAGTTTGTACTTATTGCTGATGATTTCTGCGTGTCAGTCAAAAACGGATGAGGTCCGGCAGCAGGCAGCAGAGGAGAGTCCCCGGCTTGTCGTCGTGGTCAATTATCCGCTGCAGTTTATTGTCGAGTCACTGGTCGGGCCGGAGTTTCAAATTATGAATCCGGTGCCCCCGAATGAGAATCCGGAAACCTGGCTGCCCGGCAATGCGACGACCCAGACCATTCAGCAGGCGGATCTGATTGTTACCAATGGTGCCGACTTTGCGGACTGGGTTAAAAAACTCTCTCTGCCTCGCTCAAAGGTCTTACGAACTTCCCTGGTGATTAAAGATGCTTTGATTACCGTTCCCGATTTTGAAGTTCACAGCCATGGAGCAGGTGGGGCGCACTCGCATGCGGGGACGGTCGCTTTTTTCTGGCTCGATCCCCGGTTGATGGCAAGGCAGGCGGAAGCGATTGCAGAACGCTTGATCAAACTGGATCCCGGATCGGAAAAAACGATCAGAGTCAATTTGGAAAAACTGAATGATTCATTAAAACCGTTAAACCACCAGTTGGATCAGCTGCGGGAAGATTATCCGGGACTGAACTGGTATTCCCGTCGGCCCGTTTATCAGTATCTCGCCAAACGATGTGACTGGACAATGCATCATCTGCACTGGAAATCAAATGAAAAACCGAACCAGGAGGACTGGAAGCAGCTCAAGACTTTACAAAAGCAACAGAAAATATCTCTGATGCTGTGTGAATCGGAGCCAACAGAGGAACTGGTCCGTGAATTAGCAGAGCAGGGTATTACCGTATTCACACTGAATCCTCTGACAGTCGCACCTGCACAGGGGGATTATGTCAGTAACATGCAGCAGCAGTTAACCCATCTGCAAATGTTTCTGAAACAGCAGCAAAAAAATCCACTCCAGAAAACCAATGATGATGCAGATTCGCTTTGAAAATTCATCGGACCAAGCTGCAATCAGAACAATCAATGAAGCAGCCTTTGGTCAACCTGCAGAAGCAGACCTGGTGGACCGCTTGAGAGCGGGCTGTCCGGAACAACTTTCCATGGTTGCGATCCGAGAGGATCAGCAACTGATTGGTCACATTCTGTTTACGCCGGCTGTGATCGACTATACGGACGGTTCCCATATCAAAGGTTGGGGACTGGCCCCACTGGCCGTTTTGCCTGAATTTCAAAAGCAGAGAGTCGGGTCTCAATTAGTGCAGGCAGGACTGCAAGAGCTTGAGAATCGGACTCAGCCGTTTGTGATCGTACTGGGGCATCCGGAATATTACCTCCATTTTGGTTTTGAACCCGCATGGCAGTACGGACTTACATGTGACTTTACGGGTGAAAACCGGGATGCTTTCATGATCCATTTTCCGGGAAATGATTGTTTTCAGAAGAAACCGGGAAGAGCCCTGTATCATCCGGTTTTTTACTTGCCTTAATTACTACGACTGATGCATTTATACTGAAATTATGTTTCCACTTTCGGGGAAACTGAGTTGAACTCAGTTGAGAGAGTAGGAAGTACCGATGTAAGGTATATAATAAGGAGTAATTCATTGAATCCGGGAGCGGGTTCTTTGACGCGTTTTTCGAGTCCGCTTCTCCTGTTGTATTTGTATACAGGTTGAAGCTGAAGATTCGTTGAAAACGCTCGTGTATCATCAAGGAGCTTCACCAGACGTAAAAATCCGAAAGGTTTAAATGATGCAAACAGCTTTACAGGTTTTGGATCGAGAATATCTCGAAGCCCGTTGTGCCCTGGTAGAACTTGCTGCGACTCTGGATCGCATTGACCGGGCTCACGATCATGAAGAAGGGGCGGGACGCTTGCAGGATTCCCGACTGGAACTCCTGAGTGAGGCAATCGCTCTTTTGCAAGAGGAGAGTCATCTGCCCAATCGATCAGAGCGGATGCTGTTGCTCTTCTCAGATCTCGATTAGTATTTTATCAGGCCTGGAAGGGCACGTTGGCCGAAATGGTCCGCACGCTGGATGGCGTGCTCGCCTGAAATGGGCCACCTGTCAAAACAGGATTGATGGATCCCAAGTCGAACCGAATTCCTCCCTCCCCGCTTTAATCAGATTTTATCAGTGAGACGATTATGCAAATCATTCAACCTCATTATCACGCGATCGCCCGTACAGCCCAGGACTACGAACGCATGGCCATGTCCGGCGTAGTTGCCGTTGCGGAACCTGCATTCTGGGCCGGCTTTGACCGTCTGTATCCGGAAACGTTTATTGATTACTTTCACCAGATCAGTGAATTCGAACCAACGCGTGCCGCCGAGTATGGCATCAAGCATTACTGCTGGGTTGCCGTGAACCCTAAAGAAGCAGAGAACCCGGAACTCAGCCGCGAAGTGCTCAAGCACATGCCCGAGTTTTATAAGAAACCGACTGTACTGGGTGTAGGCGAAATCGGTTTTCACAAAACCACTAAGAACGAAGAAGAGATTTTCGAAGCACAGGTCGAGCAGGCCATCAAATATGATCAGTTGATTCTGATTCATACACCTCACCTGCAGGATAAAGTGCGTGGCACTAAGCGGACACTGGAAGTGCTGTCCCACATGAATGTGAATCCGGAACGGGTCTGGATTGACCATGTCGAAGAGCATACGATCCGTGAGCCTCTGGAAGCTGGCTACTGGGTAGGATTTACATTGTATCCCATCACCAAGTGTACTCCCAAACGAGCCGTTGACATGCTGGAAATGTATGGGCACGAGCGGATCCTGGTGAATTCCTCAGCCGACTGGGGACCCAGTGATCCTTTCACACTCCAGGAGTGTGTCGTGCAGTATCGAGCTCGCGGGTATTCCGTTCAGGATGCCATCGAAGTCTTCCACAACAACCCGGCTCGATTCCTGGGTCAGAATCCCAAGTTTGATATCAAGCCCGTTCGACTGGAAACGATTGAAGAGAACAGTGAAAATTTAGTTCAGAACTGACACTGATAGTCATATTTGAAATTGAAAAAGCAGGAGCAGCGATTCGTTCGATTGCTCCTGCTTATTTATTGCGCCTATTTCTTTTTAGGGCGAAACGCTTTCAGGCGTGCTTCCTCTGTTTCCAGAAAGGGACCTTCTAACAGATCAATACAGTAGGGCACAGCGGGGAATACAGCGTCCAGACATTCCTGAATCGCCTTGGGTTGACCTGGTAAGTTGATGATCAGAGTTCCTCCCCGGATGACGGCCGTCTGTCGGGACAGGATCGCGGTTGGTACTTTTTCCAGGGAGACTTTTCGCATCAACTCTCCAAAGCCTGGCATCTCTTTTTCAGAAACAGCCAGTGTTGCTTCGGGAGTGATATCCCGCTTTGCCGGGCCGGTCCCACCCGTGGTGACTACCAGGCAGCACTGTTCCTGATCGCAGAGTTCTTTCAGAGTCTTTGTAATCGACTGCAGTTCATCGGGAATGACGCGTGCGAGAGGCAGCCAGTCACTTGTCAGAACTTCCGAAAGATAGTCCTGGATCGCAGGGCCGCCGCGGTCTTCATATTCGCCACGACTGGCGCGGTCGGAAACGGTTACAATTCCAATGCGGGCAATATTTGAATGTGGCACTGTGATTCTTTCTGCTGTCAATAAAAAGGGTCTTCCAGCACAACACTTTATAACCCGTTAGTCAGAATCGCAAGCGAGCAAATACAGTAAGGTAACACGTACTGCCGTACCTGAAAAACACTGGTTCAGTTTTAAGGGGAGTTTGGATTTGAATTTCATCACCTTAAATCTTGGCGTGAATCAATTCAGGGTTGTTCTGATTCCGGTAAATCGATTTCGCTGATTTTTGAATCAATCTCTGATTTATGGAAAATGGTATCCCGCAGATGAATCAGTTCTATGGCGGCATGATTTCTGGAAGTGACTCCTGGTTGTGGATACAGTCCACCACCCAGGATCAGGGCTACCAGAATTAAAATCGCCACATGTTCTGAAGGTCGTGCACGGAGCGAAATGGAAGAGGTGTGCCGTCCTCCGGTAAAGACGCGAAAATAGGCCTGCAGAATAGCAATACTGTTTAACGCGGCGGCAATCACAACAGCCGTTCCAACGAGGGGGTAAACTTCAATAGCTCCCTCAATAAGTAGTTCGGTTCCGATGAATCCAACCGTTCCGGGAAAGCCAATTGATGCCAGGCCGGTTACCAGAAACAAAGCTGCCAATGTGGGAGTGTGGTCATAAAGTCCGTGGTATTCTACGAGAGAAATTCGCCCGATTCTGGCTTCGATGGAACGGAATGTCAAAGCAAATCCTGCCAGCGAGATTCCGACGGAAATCCAGACACAGAGTCCTCCCGTTAACCCCAGGGGAGTCGCCATTTCTAACCCGACCAGCACAAGTGACGAGTGACTCAAAAACAGATAACAGAAGAATCGTCGCGCTTCGCGTTGCACCAGAGTCATACAGGCGGCATAAACGGCGGTTGTCAATGAAACCAGGGCGATGCCCTGTAATGCCCAATCTGGGGCAATCGGAAAAACCAGTCTCACTACCGCGTAGGCTCCAGTCATCGGAGCGACAAACAGTAATGCAGTACCGAAGGTTGTTTTTTCAAAGAGATCCGTCATCCAGCAGTGTAATGGAATGATGCCACTGCGTAGCAGAGCGGCAGTCGTCAGAAAAGCCCCTGCAATCAGCGAGATCGAATCACCGGCCTCACTGAAGCTCGAAAGGACTCCTCCGACAACTAATAAAGCGATAAAGAGACCCATATGCAGAACATACACGCGGGTCGATCGTTGATTGGCTTTGATTTCCAGGTAAGGTAGTATCGTAGCTACAGAGAGTAGCAGGATAATCCCCCATAATTCCCGGCTGCTCAACGTAGCTAACAGAATAGATTCTGACAGCAGTGTACTGCTGAATGAAAAACGGTGCCCCTTGGTTTTTAACGTTGAAAGAACGGTAAGCAGATACAGCAGAGCTGCCAGGGGAAGCAAAGGCGCACTGAGTTCGTCCACGATAAAGAAGTTTTTATTAAAGAGCAGTTTAAAGATATTGAAATGGTCTCGTGCTTCAAAAGCATGCAGGCTTTCGAAGTCAATCCATTCACAGACAGATGTGAGAAAAACCAGACCGCAGATCAGGAGGCAACTCCTGTAGGCCTTGTCTCGATCATGTATCATTCTGACCCAAAGTGCGCCAAGCAGTGTGATCAGGATCGATAGTTCCATCCAGGGAAGATGGAGTTCGGGTATCATAAGTATTCCTCCAGAGATTCCGCATGCGGCTTAATCAGATCTGACTCTCTGGATTCTCCCCCCGAGAGAAAGTTGGTCCACCGACGTTCCAGTAGATCACACAGGCGGAACAGGGCCATGAAAGGACGCACAATGAAGAGATTGATAAGTATATCCAGGTAGCCGCGTTCGAGTTCAAATCGGTAAAGCATGATCCGGTAGCGTTTCGGGATAAATCGAACCCATAAGGGTTTCTTTTGGGAAAGATGAGAGCCAATGGCATTTTCCAATGTGTGATAATCTTGTAATAAAGAAGGCGCTCGCAGAAGTTGCAAGGTTCGCAGACAGGCATGGCCGATGATATGAATCAGTGCGATATATCGTAATCCGCATCCAATCTCGACAACGATAATGCCAACCTGGGTGAGAGAAGCAAATGCAAGCGCACTTTTGATATCAGTCTGGACGCGGGCAACAAGTGAGCCGTAGAGGGCCGAGATCAGACCGAGAAAAATCACCGCCAGTCGTAATGTTAGCGAAAGCTCGAGGATGGGACTGACACGTAACAGCAGGTAGGCGCCAAGATGGACAGAAAGCGATCCATAAAAGATGGCGCTGGAAGGTGTTGGTCCTTCCATAGCGCGAGGAAGCCAACCGGAAAATGGGACCAGGGCTGATTTCCCGGCTGCGGCAATGAGTAATAGTAGCCCGACAAACAAAGCGTGTTGTTCGGAAATGGTGGCTTGTCCATCCGGCCACGATCCCGTTCCCATCAAGCCGTCAAAGTCTCCTGCCCCGGTTAAATGATGTAACATCAAGGCTGCAATTAAAAACGCGGCATCGGCAATTCGGTAAATTGACCAGACACGCATTCCATTGCGAACAGGATTGAGCCTTTCGTGAAAAAAGGCAACCAGTAATGCCGAGGATAAACCAACAAGTTCCCAACCGAAAAAGAGTGTTTCTATGGTTCCCGCCAGTGAAGAAACAATCATGCCGAGCAGGAAGATGGCATAAGAGACGAAAAAACGGTTATAACCGGGTTCTCGATGCAGGTAGCGGCTGGCGAATGCACCAATTGTTCCACACAGAACAAATGACAGGATACAAAATGGAATCGACAATCGATCGAAAATAAATTTCAGATGAAAGTGAAAATGCTGTTCGGGGATTACAACCCAGTTGCCAAGTTCTATGGGGACATACCGGATATCGAGCGAAAGCATTAGCCCGAGAATTGCAACTGATGCAAACAGTCCGACCATAACCATGGTTTGCGTTGCCTGTGCCATCAGGCGTTCCCCGATCGGTCGATTTATCAATGAGGTCACACCGAACAAAGCCAGGAGCAAAGCAGGGCTCACCACCACGCACACACCAAGAAAATGAAATACAGTATCAGTGTTCATTGTAATTCAGTCATTTTATTCAGAATAAGAAGAAGCAACTATCTCAGATTATGAAGAAAGATCATGATCTCGAATGGATGCGAATCCGAGATGATCGCGCCACCCTCGGTACCAGTCAATTGATGAATCGGTAACAGGGAGTTCATTCGTTTCCGGTTCGTACATTTCAAAATCACCGTTACGGAAAATATGAATCTGGGAAGTTTCAGCATTCAGCACGGCAAGTTGTATCCAGTTACCATTCACAAGTCTGGCAATCGAAACGTTGTTTGCGATAATTCGCCTCATGGTCTCTGGTGTTGTTTCAATTACAAAAAGCAAGCGAACTGGTTCATGGATTTCAACCATTTGCCAAGGCAGACCGGGACGCAGATCACTGGCGGCGCCATCCATCACACCCAATAGTGATGTGATGTTGTGAGCCAGTTTTGTCCCGCAACCGTAGCCTGCCGAATCTACGTAGGAGAAGTAGTATTCAAGGTTAATTCCGGTACAGACCGGGATGACAGCCTGCAGCAATCGTTCTAGAATCGAGCTGTCTGCGTCATCCTGTGTCGGGTCATAGGATGTCAAAAATGCTCGCCGATCGAGAAACATCCCGCGACTCCACTCTCTGCGGCCGACAAAGCACAGAGAATTCGTGGCATGACCACACTCTGGTCGCGACTGTGAGAGATCTTCTGCGCGACCTTCGACATGCCGCAAGGCATCGTTCACAGAGAGTAACAGTTCCGCTGATTCAAATCGTCGGCAGCGTTCATGAGCACTGCGAGCGCGGGCTTCGTTGAGATCCTTCTCCGCTTTTTCAAACAATTCACGTTGTGAAATAGGGAGCCGATCCAGATCGTACCAGGTGATGCTGTCATCGCAGGTATTATGATAACATCCTGCAAAGACGGTCTTATCTGGGATAAACAGGTTACGTTCCGCAAGAATGCGTCGAACGCGATGATCATTCGCCATTTGAGCAAAAGCTCGCGCATTCGGGCCACCACGACCTCCACCGCAGGCTCCACAATCATAAGCGGCTTTATGCGGGTTGTTAAGGCTGGCGGAGCCGTGCCCGCAAATAATCACCAACGGTGAAAACAACTCTGGTTTCGCGAGCCCCAACGCTCTCAGGCCGCCTTCAACAATATTAGCCATTTCGTCAACAGAATAACCCAGTTGACCATTACTGGGCCCGGGCTGGTCGTCCATGCGTTCCAGTCGCAATTGCGTGATCGGAGGCTGAACAATACGATTCAACATACGTCGGATTTGTGCTGTTGTACGTGGGAAAAGAATTCTGGCAACAAGCGGAAAGGCTGCCAGTGAACCGAGTAGCCCTGTCAATAAGCCTCCGATGAAGGTCCGGGTTCCGATGTGCGCTTGATGTGTTGCCCGTCCAAGCCGTCGTCGCGTTTCAGCTCGTCGTCGGCTGGCTTGCGTAAGGGAATAAAGCGTCTCTTCCTGGACATAGTGGGCGGGTTTGATATTCACGGGACAGAGCGGGCTGAAGTGTGCGTCGGCCGCACCACGGTAATACATGGCGACGCCGAAGAAACCTGCGATACCGAAGGTTTGACATTCAGGAGCAATTTCTTCCAGATGCCGCCGGAAGGATTCTTCGCGATCGTCAAGGCAGCAGGCAACCTGATATGCTGGATGTTTTGAAGTTTCGGACTTAGACTGATCCCGTTGTGTGCGTTGCCGGGCGGAATGAATCGCGACTGCATCGAGAGTTTCATTGCGATATTTTCGCTCGAATGCCAGATGATAAATCCGTCGGCGTTCGAGGCTGGAAAATAATTCAATCTCCTGGACGAGGGTCTCCCACTGTTCACTGGAAAGATGGAGAAGGTCTTCAGGACTCCAGCCGCGTACCTGGGCGAGCTGGAAGATCGTAAATGCCCGCTGACTGGTTTTGTTCTGCATATGTTTGTCCGTTTGCTGAAGCAGCTCATTTCGAATGGAATCTAATTGTCCCTCAAAACCAAACGTATTCAGCATCACAAATTCGGCTGCCAGTCGATCAAGAATCAGACGCACCGCCAGAAATTCAATCAGGCTATCTGGCGGGGCTGTGTGGGGCATCCATTCGGCATTGGTTTCCATTTGCCACACCATGCCAGCCCAACCACGCAGGGCAAGGAGCGTCTGGGAAATAAATTCGTCACGCTCGTCATCGGCGACTCCCAGTAAAGTAAGCGACTCTGAAATCGATTCCAACGGTCCAATACCTGAAGACTGCAATCTTTGAAGTTCACGTCTCAGACCGGAAAGTTCGCTAGCGGGGCCGATCGCGGATTCTGAATACAGTTGCAGAAATGAATGATAGAATCCCAACTCGCGTCCGGGTAAAGGCCAGGTGCCGAAACCCTGGTCAAGAAAGGCTGCACAAAAACGGATCAGCACATCGTGAACAATAAGATCGGTATCCTCACCAGTCGATGTCAGTAATAGATCACGATGTCTGGGGCGCTTCTGCGAATAAGTTGACTTTAATTTTGTGCTTTGTACTCTGTTGTAGCAGACGCGCCACAGGAAATGTAACACAAATGATTCCCACTTGTGATCATTCCATTTTTCTATCGATTCTTTCCCAAACTGAGAGAAGAGAGTTTCCAGGATGTGTTTTACCGACTGCTCACCTCTGTTGTTTCCATTCAGATAGTCACGCATGATCCAGTGACGCGTCATTGTGGTTGTTTTTTCGCGAATTGCCGGTTCGACTTCTTGACGAAAATGCCGCAAAGCATCAGTTTCTGCAATAAACCAGCGTAATTCAGAAACTGGTCCAGAATGCAGGGGGAACTGCAGCATTGCTAATCGGAGAGCGTATCGTGTTCCGAAATTTCCAATCAGGATTTCAGCGTTTTCGCCAAGATCAGACAATAATACTGCTTCGATATCACTGACACGAATCTGATCGTTCTCAAACTTTTTTCGGTAATGATCTTCCGATAAAAACGGATGGCATCCAAATGTTCGTCCTGCTTCGACGACCCCTTCTTCAAAGGACAGATCCTCGAATGCATGCAGAGTATTATGATGCACGAAAACGGTGATAGGTCCTTGAGCTGGCAAGAGATGAGCAGCATGTTCAATTGCATGACGAAGTTCGGATAACTTTTCAGGGGCTGACGATTTTGAACTCTGATCAACAGTATGGGCGTTTGCAGATGCGTTCATGGTATTTCACAGAAAAAATGATCCAGATGTCCGAATTTATGTACTTATGGTATCCAGTAGAAAAACGCACAACTTTTAGCAGGAGAGAAGCAAATTCCAGATATCATCTCACAGGACGAAATGAGCTAAGGAGTTCCAGCTGCAGCAGGTACAGTTGAAAAAACGATGCATCAAGGACGTCACAATTTTGTGATGAAAAGCGGCCGCAGAGTTAGCAGGCAGAAAGCGGGGGCGCGCGAGTGCAGTTCGGGCCAGCATCAACCAGAGGGGGGAAAAGGAAAGCTTCATGCACAGAGCAGTCGATTGACTTGTCAGGTAAAAAATCAACCGTAATAGTGCCAAACAGGAAGAGCGTAGATTCCCGTTTTTTCAGTTCTTCTTTAGATTCATACTCTTCAAAATTACCGAAAGACTGGTCGACGGGAATTTCTTGTCTCTCTTCTCCTGAATCCAGGGACAGCGCAGTGCCAAGTAACACCCCCCAGAAGAGAACGAATAAAACAAAGAATTTCATCATCTATACCAGTAGCATTGATTATTTCAGCAGTATATGGTTACTGGTAATGCGTCCAGTTTGGTGTTGAAATACTGCTTACGCGATAAGAATTATCGTCGAGCTTGACGTTAGCATAATCATTTTAAGGAGCAACGGCAAGTTCGCATCCAGGATTGCCGCCGATTGTTGTAACGAACGATTGTCTCGGCGCGATTCCGGGTGTTTTCCTCTCCACAGCCAGGCTTTAAATATTTCAAGAGAGCTGCAAATTTAACTTATTTTGAGAGCTGAACTGACTAGAATGAAGCGTGGTAAAATGTTAAATCACTCTATGGAAGTGTAGAAATATCCTAACCAGATGTATACTGTGCGTTAAGTGCAATGATCCTATGAAGTAAGCAGGAGAATCAATATGCAAAAGCTCGTTGACGGAATTCACGAGTTTCAACGGAACTACTTTAGCCAGGACCAGAAGTTGTTCGAAACTCTGGTTGATGGCCAAAATCCGCTTGCGCTGTTCATCACCTGTTCGGATTCAAGAATCAATCCGAACCATTTAACTCAGACTAAACCGGGTGAGCTATTTATTCAGCGAACTGCGGGAAACATTGTTCCTCCTTACGGCGCTGTGTTTGGTGGTGAGGCCGCAACCATTGAATATGCCGTGAGCGCGTTGAAAGTCAAGGATATCATTGTTTGCGGTCACTCCCATTGCGGTGCTATGGGGGGGCTGCTCGATCCTTCGCTGATTGAAAAATTGCCCGCCGTTAAGGCTTATTTACAACACGCGGAATCGACTCGTAGAATTGTAGATGAGAACTACTCTCACCTGACAGAACCAGGAAAGCGACTAGTTCTGACTGTGCAGGAAAATGTGCTCGTTCAAATCGAAAATTTGAAAACACATCCGTCGGTTGCGGCGGCGGTGAGTCGTGGAGAGTTAAAGTTACATGGCTGGGTTTACAAATTTGAAACTGGTGAGGTTTATAATTATAACCCGGACGAAGGACAGTTTCTTCCCATCCAGGATGAAGAAGTCGTTTTGTCACAACCAGAAGTAAATCGAACATTACCTCCAATTTAAAGCTTATAAGTCAGCACACTCATTTAGAATATTTTTTAGCAGGTCAGTTAAGTGAGTTTTAACTTACTTAACTGACCATGCTTTAAATATTCACCCCACTACGTCACTCTCATGACTGATAGAAGGCTGCACTATCTGGGGATTAGCGTAAGTCCAATTGGCAGGTGATTTCTTCTGCCTGGGGAACTTCCTGACTGTCGATCTGGTAGTTCCGGAAGCGAATCGAATAGTTGTCGTTAAACCAGCTTTCGATGTGTGGCAGAAATTCCTGATCAAAGTCGGGCGAGGTGTAATAGGTTTTTCCAAACGCATGTGCCTGGATTTCCCCATCTGCGACAACCTGCTGACCATCTTTATAAACCCAGCGAGGGCGTTCGAACATTTCCTGTCGATTCTGCTGTGGTGCATAGATGGTGATGTCAGCATGGGCACCGACACCCAGGTGACCTTTATCTTTCATACCCAGCACCCGCGCTGGAGCAGCCCGGGTAATGATGGCAATTTCGTAGAGTGAATATTCCCGTTCCAGATCAGCCAGCACGCTGCGTTCACGAATTGCTTCGGGCATCCGGGAGAGAAATTCCAGGCGGAAGCTGCGATCCATCAACAGGTAGATGATCTCCGGATAATGATAAAAGGCCCCGCCATTCGGATGATCGCTGGTCATGATGACCCGCCAGGGATCTTCCATCAGCAGGTACCATTCCAGTGCAATCGCCCATTGCACCGCATTGATGAGACTTTTCTGCGGGCGGTATTCGATGGGAATCACACCACAGCTACTCTCCAGTTCACAGTCTGCCGTGTACCATTTATTCCGATTAATGTTATGCAGGAACTGGCTGAAAGGCGTATCACCGGTCATGGAGAGCGTAGTGCCGGGATTGATGTGTCCCACGTCAACCGTGATGTTTTCATGCGTATTGACATAATCCACCAGTTTTTGTGTCGCGGAAGAAAAGCTGGCAGGATCGTTGGGATCTCCGTCATAGGAATGAAACTGGACGTGTGCCAGATGCCCGCGATGGCCTTCCAGAGACTCCATTGTATTGAGCGTCGTTTCCCAGTTTCCGGGAATTCCCAGGTTATTGCAGTGGATGTGCACCGAGTGTGGCAGCTGCAGTCGGTCTGCAGTTCCTGCCAGTCCGCGTACGATCTGACGAGGCGTGACACCGAAATTCTGCACGGGGGAATCGAGTTCCTTGATTGTCTTGCGGCTGATCTGCTTCCAGTCTTCGACACCGCCTGGATTGACAATCTTGATGGTATAACCTTTAGCCGATTCCAATAGCCAGGCGCAATATGCATCAAGGGCATTCTGATCCTGGTTCCGCAGATGCTTCATCACAAAGTGATTGTTGCCGAACAGCAGGTAGAAGCCTTTGTCCAGGATTGGCGTGTCCTGCAGTTCTTCGTGAGCATGGCGGGCATGCAGCCCTGGAATGGCGGCGTCCATTGCAGTCGTGTAACCAATACTGGCGAACAGATACCCGGTGGCGAAGGTACTGGGAACCACGCCGCCTGTCCCAGAGCGGGTGTGTTCGCCGCGATAAATAGGAGGAGCCGTGCGTTTCAGATCCGGCGTCATTTTGCGACCCGCATTGACTTTGGGACCGGCGATATGACAGTGCATATCGATCCCCCCCGGCATCACGACGTACCCGGTGGCATCCAGAGTTTTTCCCGTGAACGAATCTGCGTTGGGGGGACGGTCAATGATCTTACCATCCTGAATCCACAGGTCACGGACTTCGCCGTTGACTCCATTCGCTGGATCGTAAATCGTTCCATTTTTAATCCGAGACAGAGACACAGGAGACTTTCAATGTAGCAGAGGATTCAATCAAGGAGCGCGTTCACCGGTTGGTAAATCAGTGGCGGCAGCAGTTGGAGCGACCACAGCCGGGATCAGCCATGGGGAGTTGGGATTTCTTATTAGAACTTTCCCCTTTGAATAACAGTCCGCCTGAAATCAGGCGTTCCACAGGAGCCGACTCACAAGTCCCGCTTAATGGGAGGTTTGCTTTTTGACAAACTTCCCCCCAGGTCTGAAGCGATTCTGACATCCGATGGTTGACTTCTACCGTTTTACCGTTTACTTCACAGAAATATTCATAAGTAATCATGGTTAGGAATCCATAAATGATCTGATTGATTTATCCAATTTACAAACCGGACTGCTCGCTGGACCTGCGAAATTGTGCATATCGTTTTACCAGCTCATCGGTAATCACGCCGACTAAAATCACTGCGCCAATGATAGCAAATTCGAGTTGGGAAGGAATCCCCAGCATGGTAATTGAATTTCGAAGAACCCGCATCAGCGCCGCCCCGATTACTACACCCAGAATACTGCCTTCTCCCCCTCGGATACTGCAGCCTCCCAGTACGGCAGCCGCGATTGCATATAATTCATAAAAATTTCCAATCCCTTCGGGCTGAACCGAGTTGATGTCCAATGCAAACAAAACTCCGCCTAAACCGGCCAGAAACGAACAGATCACATAAGCCATGATGACCGTCAGGTCGGTATTGATTCCGGAATAGCGGGCTGCTGCTTCGTTATTTCCAATGGCTTTAAGATACCGCCCAAAGATGGTTTTATTCAGAAGAAAGGCGGCGATCAAAGCTACGCCGATCATGATCATAAACGGAACGGGCAGTCTGAATCCTTCCAGAAACGGAATGTTGATTTTACCCGTCGCCAGATAGCGCAGGCTGTCATGCGTTGCGCCGAAGCCCTGGGTCTGGTCTTCCGTAATTCCCCGGGCGATCCCACGGTAGATCAGAAGGCCACATAAGGTGACAATAAAAGGTTGCAGTTTCAATTTCGTAATCAGTAAGCCATGGGACAATCCGATTACAATAGAGAGTACCGCCGAAAATAATAAAGCCAGTGGGACAGGTACACTCATTTCCATGATCATATAAGGGAGCAGGCTGCCAACCAGGCAGATCACAGAGCCGATCGACAGGTCGATTCCACCGGAAATAATGACAAATGCTACACCGATACTGATAATTCCAAACAGGGAAGTAAGCCGTATGACATTCTGCATGTTGTAGGCGGAGAAAAAATGCTCATTCGAGGCAGCCGTCACGATGCACACGAAAATCAATAAGATTAATATGCCCAGAATTTTCTTCATGATTCGATTTCTTTAGCGCGGTGGTATCTTGGTATATTGATTCAATTCAATTTGTCACTGTTTCACTGGTTTGGCCTGTCGCCAGTTGCATGATCGCTTCTTCACTGAGCTGCTCGCGTTTCAGTTCTCCTGTCAGCTGGCCTTCATGCATCACCAGAACCCGGTCCGAAATTCCGCGAATCTCTTCCAGGTCACTACTGACAAACAACACAGCCATTCCACTGGCAGCCAGTTTGTTCATGAGAAGATAGATTTCTTCCTTGGCGCCTATGTCAACGCCCCGTGTCGGTTCATCCAGCAACAGGACGCTCGGGTTCATGGCCATCCATTTTCCCAGGACTACTTTTTGTTGATTACCGCCTGATAAAAACTGGACGATCTGTCGATCACTGGGGGTTTTGATCTTCATGGCTTCGATCATTTCGCTGGAAATTGACTGTTCCCGGGCAAAGTCAATATGCCCCAGTCGTCCCTGGTCACGGGACAGACTGGCCAGGCTCATGTTCTCGCGGACCGCCATCTGCAGAACCAGTCCCTGTGCTTTGCGATCTTCTGGAACGAGTGCCAGACCGGCCTTGATCGCATCTTGTGGAGATTGGATTTGAACTACTTTACCGTAGACGCAGATTGATCCGTTTACTGGCGAATCGATGCCAAACAGGACCTGGAGCAGTTCCGTTCTTCCGGCTCCCACCAGTCCTGAGATGCCTACGATTTCACTTCGCCTGAGAGTAAAGCTGATCGGATGCGATGGGTTTGCTGGCGTGCGCAGTTGTTTGACTTCGAGAATCACTTCGCCGGGTTCATGCGGAGTGTGCGGAAAAAACTGCGACACACTGCGGCCCACCATCATCTGCACCATGCGATCGTGGGAAATGGAAGCGCGATCCAACTCGCCCGCGTTTTCTCCATCGCGGAGCACTACGACACGATCTGCCAGCTCGTTGACCTCTCCCAGCCGATGTGAGATATAAATAATACTTACACCCTGCGCTTTCAGATCATGGATGACTGAGAACAGGGATGCTGATTCATGGAGGGAGAGAGAAGAGGTCGGCTCATCCATAATCAGAATGCGGGCATTGATCGATAAGGCTTTGGCAATTTCGACCATCTGCTGTTGCCCGACCGTGAGGTCTCCCACCAGCGTACGCGCGGAGAGATTCAAGCCGACACGTTTAAGAAGCTTTTCTGCTTCGATCCAGGTTTGCCTGTGATCGATTATGCCCCAACTACCGGGTTCGCGGCCCAGAAAGATATTGGCGGCGATATCGAGGTTTTCACACAGATTCAGTTCCTGGTGAATCAGCGCGATACCCAGATCCAGCGCGTCATCCACTTTAGACAGGGAAATCGGTTTTCCCTCTAATGACAACTTACCGGTATCGGGTTCCTGAACTCCTGCGAGGATTTTCATCAGGGTACTCTTGCCCGCACCGTTCTCGCCGATGACAGCCAACAGCTCTCCCTGATTCAGCGTCAGGCTGACCCGATGCAATGCTTTAACACCGGGAAACTGTTTTGAAATGTGTTTGACTTCCAGTAGCGGTGTTGAGTGAGCCTGTTTAGTGCTACTCATTCGACTTGGATACTTTCGGTTTATCGGGAGAGTCACTTTCATTCCCAGAAGGAAGCTCCGTCTTCCCGGTTTTTGTTTCAGAGGCAGCTGCCTGTTCGGTATCACCCGTCAGTTTCTTCAGTTCGTCCCAGAATTCCTTTACATTCTCTTTTGTGATTTTTCGTGCTGGAATGTGAATGATTTTATTTTCGGGGATTACAGATTTGTCACCATTCGCCAGGGCATTGAGCACCCGTACCGATTCGTATCCGTACTGATAAGGGTTCTGTACGACAGTACCCACCACGGTGCCATCAATGATGCCCTGCAGACTGGCAGCTTCTTCATCAAAGGACACGATCTTAATTTCATCGAGTTTGCCTGCATCACGTACCGCTTCCAGGCAGAGCGGAGGATTATAAGCGAACAGACCCACCATACATTTCAGGTTCGGGTATTTGGCGATTGCATCCTGTGCATTTGCTTTGCCCTGGGGGAAATCAAAATCATCGGTCCGTGTGTCGAGAATCGTGTATTTCTCGTTTTTGATCACTTTTCCGGGTTCATCGTATCGTGTGTTGTCATTTGAGCGGTCCATGACTTCGTCAATGACTCCTTGCCGACGCAAGCGGGCATTTGCCTGACCCAGCCGCCCCACAAACAGCATGATTTCTCCACCCTCCGGCAACGCTTCCTTGACCAACTCTCCACACATGCGACCTGCTTCGTAGTTATCCATGCCGATATAACATTCGCGGGGACTGTCAGGCGCATCGGAATCCTGAGTAATCAGAATCGAATTGTCTGCGATTTCTTTTAACAGATCATTCTGATTGGCGGGGTCAATTGGACTGATGGCAATGCCGTCGATGCCTTGTGCTAAAAGTTCCTGAACCATCCTTTTCTGGTCGGTCACTCCCTGGGGAGGCATGCGGACTTCGACGTTGACTCCCAGGTCCTCTCCTGCTTGTTCTGCCCCTTTTTCTGCAATGACCCAGAAAGAGGCAATTCCATTGGTCACGTAGGCGACATCATTTTTCTGGCTGGCTCCCTGTTTGTTGCACCCAGCAGGTATGAGTGAAATACTAAAGATTATTGCCAAAAGGCTGCAGTTCCGAATCAATTCGCGACAGGTTTTCAAGTGAGGCTCCTTGTTTTTATTGTGCGTACGATCAGCTCAAAGAATTGAGAAGAATATGATGAATGACTCCATTATATGATGCAATGAATTCGTAGAAATATCGAGTTCATCTGCGGGAAATCAATAAATAAAAATGAATCCTGACGAGTTTTCAATGCATAATCCAGCTGTTATGATGAAGGAGTCATTACATTTTAACAACCGATATCTGAAACCTTCCCGTGTTGTCGATCTGTTCTACGTCGATCTGTTCTACAGAGATGCCGACAGGCTTTATTCGATCCAGTTGACAATACCACAATTCCGTCCAACTGCAATTCTATTTCCAATTGATCACGAATCAGGGGCAGCTACATGATTCAGGCTTTTCCATCTTTGTGTGTCGCCTTGAGCGCAATCCTTGTTTCTCAAACACTGCTGGCCGCCGATCCGGCAGAGTCGCCATCCACTCTGACATGGACGTTCCAGGATCAGGAACATGGCTGGACCGCATATACCGATTGCAAACTATCGGTCAAAGATCATCTTTTACAGGTGGACAGTACTGGAAAAGATCCGCACTTCGGTCGCGAACTGAAATCGGCAGCCGGCTGGAAGCAGGTCAAATTAAAACTGCGCGCTGACTTTCCTCTGAAGGGCGAGATTTATTGGAAAACGGAAAAAAATAACAGCTATGCGGATTCCCGTTCGGAACGATTTGATTTGAAGAAGAAAAATCCCGACTGGCAGGAACTGTCGTTCGTCTTTTACGCCGATTCTGAAATGACGGGCCTCAGAATTGATCCGGCCAGTCAAACAGGTTTGATTGAAATTGAATCAATCTCACTGGGTAATACGGAGGCACCGCGGTCTGCAACAGCCACCCCAGCAGACCAGATCAAACTGCTCAAAGATTTCAAAGTAGAGTTACTGTATTCGGTTCCAACCGAAGTACAGGGGTCGTGGGTGAGTATGGCCATTGATCCCAAAGGACGGCTCATTACTTCCGATCAGTACGGCGACCTGTATCGCATCACCCCGGCAAAAATTGGTTCAAAAACAAATGATACCCAGGTGGAAAAACTGAAGGTCGATATGGGCATGGCACATGGGCTGCTGTATGCCTTCGACAGTCTGTATGCCGTCGTGAATGGTGGTAAGGAACGACCTTCGGGCCTGTACCGTCTCAAAGATACCACTGGAGACGATCAGTTTGATGAAGTCAAATTCCTGCGTGAAATTAAGGGGGGCGGCGAGCATGGGCCGCATGCCATTATTCTTTCGCCTGATAAAAAATCGCTCTATATCGCTGCAGGAAATCATACCAGTCTACCCGAACCTGAGAAGTCTCTGGTTCCCCGCAACTGGAGTGAAGACCTGCTGCTGCACCGCCTGTGGGATGCCCGCGGTCACGCCGCCGGTAAACTGGCACCAGGTGGCTGGATCTGTCGGACTGATCCTGAAGGCAAAGAATTTGAAATTGTCAGTACGGGTTTCCGAAACGAATATGACATCGCCTTCAATCCGGAAGGGGAGCTGTTTACCTATGATGCCGACATGGAATGGGACGTGGGGTCTCCCTGGTATCGTCCGACGCGAGTGAACCATGTCACCAGCGGGAGTGAATTCGGCTGGCGTTCGGGGACGGGAAAATGGCCCGACTATTATCCTGACAGTCTGCCAGCTGTGGTGAATATCGGTCAAGGATCACCGACCGGGATTATCTTTGGCACCGGTGCGAAGTTTCCTGCCAAATACCAGGATGCGTTATTTATTTCAGACTGGAGTTACGGGATTATTTATGCAGTCCATCTCAAGCCTCAGGGGGCCTCTTATGTCGCGACGTACGAAAAATTTGCTTCTGCTACGCCTCTGCCTGTGACTGATCTGGTTGTCAGTCCTGTGGATGGAGCATTGTACTTTACGATCGGTGGTCGCCGCACACAGTCCGGTTTATATCGCATTACTTATACAGGCGACGAATCGACGGCTCCTGCAGAACCGAATCCGGATGCGCTCGCCGGTCTGCGGGAACTCCGCCGCGATCTGGAAGAACTACATGGGCAGAAGAATGAAACGATCGTTTATTCCGTGTGGCCTTATCTCGGGCACGAAGATCGTCACATCCGTTTTGCAGCCCGGATTGCCCTCGAACACCAGCCTGTCGAACAATGGCAGAACTGCGTGCTGCTGGAAAAAGATCCCACGACGTTAATCACTGGCGGTATCGCGCTGGCACGTAATGGCAGTCCTGCATTCAAAACGCCGTTAGTGAATGTGTTAAAAAAACTGGACTGGAACAAACTCACAGACACGCAAAAAATGGATCTGCTGCGTTTGTATCAACTGGTCTTTGTCCGGATGGGAGGACCGACTGAAAAAGAACGATTGGACGTACTCGCACAGATCAACAAAGCCTATCCTGCTGCCAATTCCTTTATGAATCGCGAATTAAGCCGGGTACTGGTTTACCTGAATGCTCCCAAAGTAATTGAACGCACTCTGGAACTGCAGGACAAAGCACTCACCCAGGAAGAGCAGATTCATTATGCGAAAGTCCTCATGAATCTCACGACAGGCTGGAATGACAAGCTGCGAAAGAAGTACTTCGAATGGTATCTCAAGTCGACGGCCCATAAAGGGGGCATGTCGTTCAATAAATTCCTGGTTAATATTCGAGCGGAAGCGATCAAGAATCTGTCAGAAGCAGAAAAGAAAATGCTGAAACCGGTTCTTGAAGTTAATCTCGAAAAAGCAGAACCCATCGCTGAAGGGCCGCCACGACCTTTTGTTAAGAAATGGACGGTGGAAGAATTACTGAAAGCCGAAAACAGTGATCATACTCAGCGAAACTTCGAACAGGGACGTAAGATGTTCGCCGCTGCCGCCTGTTTTAAATGTCATCGCTTTGCCGGAGAAGGAGGGACTATTGGTCCCGATCTGACCGGTGCAGGCGGCCGCTTCAATGCTCAAAACCTGCTGGAATCAATCATTGAACCTTCAAAGGTGATTTCAGATCAATATGCCTCGACCATGTTTGTTCTGGATGATGGTCGCGTTGTGAATGGTCGCGTGATCAATCTCAGTGGCAAAAATCTGATGGTACTCACGGATATGGCTAATCCCAGTAAACTGACTTCGATTGACCGGGATACGATTGAAGAAATGCTGCCTTCCAAGTCGTCGATGATGCCGACGGGACTCATCGATACACTCACGAAGGAAGAAGCACTTGATTTATTGGCTTTCCTGCGATCTGGTGGAGATCCAGGGCATCCACTGTTTCAGAAGAAAGACTAATTTGAAACAAAGTCCTTTGTATAACGGCTCTGTTTTATATCTGGATTGAGAGCAAAACTGCTCTTGGAATCCATCACCTGAATCTCTAAAGGGATTAACTGATACGATGAAGAATCTCAGGATGATGACTCGCAGAGACTGGATCGCCAGTGTCGCTGCTGCGTATGGGGTTGTTTCACAGCGTGTGAACGCGGCTCCTGTAAAGTCAGTTGAAACAAAATCGATTGCCGCGGTCGTATCAATCTATGAACCTAAAACACATGCTGATGTGCTGATTGGGAAAATCCTGGAGGGCTGGAAGCAGGATGGCGGAGCAGGGCCGGCTTTAAAGTTATCCTCGTTGTATGTAGATCAGTTTACCGATCTGGATCTGTCTCGAAAAATGGCCGCGAAATATAACGTGCCGATCTTTGATTCCATCGAAAAAGCGGTCACTGTGGGAACCGACCGGATACCCGTTGATGGCGTGATCAGCATCGGCGAACATGGCGAATACCCTATTAATGCCAAAGGGCAGCAACTCTATCCTCGTCGTCGTTTTTTCAAAGAGATAACTGATACCTTTCAGAAATATGACCGCGTTGTCCCTGTCTTTAATGACAAACATCCAGGGCCCGTCTGGGCTGATGCAAAATGGATGTATGATCGTGCCCGGGAAATAAAGGTTCCTTTTATGGCCGGTTCGTCTCTTCCCCTGACATATCGGAAACCCGAACTTAATTTACCGCTGGGATCTGAAATCGAGGCCGCAGTGGGAATCGGTTATTCTGAACTCGACAGGTATGGCTTTCATGCACTCGAGTGTTTTCAATGCCTGGTCGAGCGACGACAGGGGGCAGAAAGTGGTGTGAAGTGGGTGCAATATTTAGAAGGGGACGCCATGTGGAACGTCCTTGATGAAGGTCTCGTTTGCCGAGATGTCTTTGATGCCGCACTGGCAGCAGTTCCCAAAGTAAGGGAGGGGGATGTTCGTGATGACCCGGACGCCGGACTGTTTCTCTTCCAGTACAACGATGGGTTTGTGGGAGCATTGTTCATGCTGCAGTCAGTAAACCGTACTTCGGTGGCGTTAAAGCTCAAGGGGCAAGCGAAACCTGTCTCCACTCAGTTCGAAGAACGAACCGAACCTGCACATCCTCACTTTGCATATCTGTTAAAAGGTATCGAATGCATGATTCACACCGGTCGTCCCAGCTATCCTGTCGAACGGACGTTGTTAACCACTGGTATTCTCGATCGGGCTCTGACCTCACGTTTTCAGGGCTGCAAAAAGCTGGAAACTCCCGAACTGGCGATTCGTTATCAACCCGTCGCCTATCCCCACGCTCCTCACCCGGATTTGAGTAGAAACCCCTCGCAGCAGTTAGCCAGATAAAGCCTGCCAGGCATGGTTTCACCTGACACTCCCTGCGAGTGTCTTAGTTCGAACTGGCAGCCAGTTTATCTTTGTGTTTTACATGCAGGAGCACTGGAATCGAAGTCTGGTTGCCTTCCTGGGCGGCTCGAAGATGGAACAAACGGGTTGTTTCCGGGACCCACTTGGCTGCGGTCAGATAAAAGGTCCGTTCGTTCATATTATCCAAAAGCAGCAGACCATTCAGGCCTATATTATCTACATAGACGCCGTGCGGCAGATTGCGGCCTGCATACTCACGACCGAAACTGACGACTCCCTGATAACCATTTCGCAACAGCAGAACCCGGGCAGAAATTGTCTCGCCGGGATGGATGGTCAATTCAATGGGTTTGTCAGGTATCTCGGCAATGTTATCACCGGCTACGTCCAGCTTGTCGGTATCCATCGTCACCATGCGGATAATCAGTTTTGGTTTGTTGAGCAGTTTGATCTGTCCCAGTGGATTTACCGGATGTGTAACTTCTTTGTCACCGATCTTTGCGGTCGCGGTGACTGAAACGGTTTGATAGCGACCGTCGTTGGGCAGCGGTGCAACAAGTGCTCCAGAAGTCTCCGGCACCGGGTCTGCTGATAATACGCCATAAGCCCGGTCGTGACCGGTCTGGATGATAATCGGGCTGGTGACATGAAAGCCTGCAGGCACATCAGCAATATCAACTCGAATCGGTCCATTAAAGCCATCAATGCGGTCAGCGACGACTTCGATTTCTTTTCCACTGCCGGCGTTGACCTTGGGATTGGCTCCTTTTAACGTTACCTTGAAGTCCGGCTGTCGCGGACGAATGGTCAGGTCGTAATGGAAGTCTTTCCCCTGAAAGCCGCGGACATCAGAGACACGCACATAATAGACGCCATCCTGGGGAGCTTTGAAAATCAACCGGGAATCGTCACCCAGTTCCCGCCTGCCGTCATCATTGTTTTCATAATAAATGGTGAAGACGGGGAGACCATTCGGAGGCAGTTCTGTGCCCACCGGATGAGGTTCTACAATGTAGCAGGGCTCATGCAGGGCGTGAGTGATGGGACTGGTTCCAAAATAGGTGTAGCGTTTCCCGCCACTGCCGGGGTAGACATTGAAACCGGAATCGGGACCGCGCGGGTAGAGCCAGAGTTTGACGACTTCACCGTTGCAATACAGGTATTCATTCAACTCCATTTCCTGCCAGTTCTGAATACGGAAATCATTGACGATGTTCGAATCTTTACCGCGGAAAGTAAAATAAGAATCGCGGACGGCTCGCAGCAGAATGCGCGGGATCTGTTTGCCTTCCGCATCGAGCACTTCGATTTTGGAATCGAGTTTGGATTTTTGGCGGGCAGCGTTTGTTTCGATGAGCCATTCCTGACCAGCTTTGGATTCAAAACGATACAGGTCCACGTCCGGCTGATCGGGTTTGTCTGAAGAGATCACTCCGCTCACCACGACCGCAGATGAATCCAGCTTTGTAGCGTCGATCGGTTGATTATTGGGTTCCTGCTCTTTGAGAGTTACGGTTTTCGCCAACTGGGTTTCTGGTGCAGTTTCCTGATTGTTTGCAGCGGTCGGGGTCTGTGTTTCATCAGAAGGAGAAAGCTGCCTGGGTAATTCAATTTTCTCAAGCAGTCCGTTATTATAACCGACCAGGGTCTCTCTGGAATCAGTAGAGAAGACCACCGAGGTCGGGAGTGCCGGCAGATTTTCCTGTACGTACAATAAAATCAACTGGCTGGCATCCCAGATTTTCAACGACTGGTCATCGGAAATCGAAGCCAGCAGTTTGCCATCAGGGGAAAAAGCAATCTGTGTCACCGGATTTTCATGAGCGAAGCGGGCATAGATCAGCGGGTTGATTTTTGCAGAGGTGCGTGAGATAAAACGCCATTTGCGAATCCGGTTATCGGCTCCTGCGGCAAGAATAAAATTGCCATCCGGGCTGAACGTCACAGAGTACTGTTCCTTGAGGGGCTGACTGAGTGTGTCCAGACGCTTGCCTGTGGAGACCTGCCAGACTTTCACGGTAGCATCAGCCGAGGCGCTGATCAGCGTCGTGCTGTCGGGACTGAATGCCAGATCGAAGATGGCGCCGTTATGTCCGGTGAGAGACCGGACCTGTTTTCCCGTCGCGATATCCCAGAGGATGATGTTCTGATCATAGCTGCCCGTCGCCAGCCATTTCCTGTCGGGACTAATCGCTGCCGCGTACAGCACATCCTTATGTCCCACGAACTCATGCAGTTTCTTTCCCGATTCCACATCCCAGATGGCAGCCTGGCCAAATAGACCTGTGGTGCCCGAAGATGTAATCAACCACTCGCCATCCGGACTGTAACGGACCGAATTCACTTTGCCAGGCAACCCTTTCCATGACTGAATGACTTTTTTCAGATCATGTGAGAGGAGCTTGACTTCTTCAAACCGGGCGACAGCGATCTGATCTGTTTGCGGAGACCAGGCCAGTGATGTCACCGGCTTCTGTACGGATTTGAAAGGTTTAATGTCTGGTACTGTCAGTTCCATACGGGCAGGTTCTTTACCTGCGGGGCCTTTGGCTCCCTGGTTGACCCACTCGACCATCAGGGCAATTTCTGCATCGGTCAGCTTTTCGCCACTGTCTTCCGGCGGCATGACCGGTCTGGCTTCGCCTTTGATCATGCGGATCAGTCGGCTGCTTCCACTGTCGCCTGGTAAGACGGCCGGTCCATGCTTGCCCCCTTTGAGCAATCCCTGGTAGGAGTCGATGGCGAATTTGCCTTCTGGATCATCTACGCTGTGGCAGCCTTCACAGTATTTACGGAACAGGGGTGCGATCTGTTTCGGGTAATCGACCTGTTTCTCTGCTGCAGACAGCGAGTCAGAAAAACTGGCCAGCACGCAAAGCGAACAGAACAGCATCAGTTTTACAGAAACTTTTGTCATCAGGGACCTCAGATCAGCGCTATTAAAATAGATCTCTCAAAGTATCAGTATAATGGCAGCGAACATTTTAATGATTAAATAGAAACTCGCGGCTGCTCAGAACGCCCCAGAACAGATCTTCCACTGCCTGACGTTTTTCCGCAGGCGGTGTTTCCTGGAGGAGTTTCAACAGTTTGCTTTCTTCTGCCGCTGTCGGTTGGCGGGAAAGACAGAGCAGATAAATATCTGCGATCAGTTCTTTGTCTGTTTTTTTCGCCTCCAGCATTTTCGTGACGCGGCTGGCTTTGTCTTTGAGTTTGTTGTTGATCGTATCCCCGTTGGAAATATGCAGAACCTGGACCATTGTCGGTTCTTCCGTTCGTTCACATTCACAGGTAATCATCCGTTCGTTGCGACCAAATGTTTTCAGGAAGTATGAAATGACCGAAGAGTCGTACAACTGAATTGCCCGGGTTCCCTTGGGATAAAAATCCGTTTTCTGGGGGTTCGGCTCATAGTACATCGTGAATTCTGAAGGGACATCGGTTACCTGCGAAATCGCATCCAGCAGGACTTCCGCCATCATGCGACGGGGGTAGTAGCGGGAATAAAAGCGTTTTTCATCCTTGTTCTCGGGCAGGGGCTGACTGCTGCGCTGATAAGCGGCTGACCGCAGAATGACTTTCATCAACGCTTTCAGGTCAAAGTCATGATCCACCAGATAACCGGAGGCAGCGGATAAAAGTTCTTCATTACTGGCCGGATTGGATTCCCGCATGTCATCAACTGCTTCAACCAGTCCTACGCCGAAATAATTTGCCCAGACACGATTGGTAATCGCGCGGCTGAAAAAGTCGTTGTTCTTAGAAGTCAACCACTCAGCCAGGTAGACGCGGCGGTCTTCAGGTGAGTTTATGTCGATTGGCGTGCCATCCAGGGGGGTTGGAGGTTGTGGTTTTCCTGTGAGTGGCTGCACCAGATCCCCTTCCGTGGCAACAAACAGGGTGCGAATGCCATCGCCGGCACTTTGCGAACCACCCCAGCCTTTGGCACGAACACGGGAGAAAAAGTTTGCCATCGCGTAATACTGGTTGTTGGTCCATTTTTCGAGGGGATGATTATGGCATTTGGCGCATCCAATCGACAGACCCAGAAATGCCTGGCTGACGTTTTCTGTCATCGATTCCGGATCCTGATGGATGGCATAAAAATTGGTGGCCCCGTTTTCGATACTGCTGCCCTGGGAGGTGATCAGTTCACGCACCATTTTATCCCAGGGAGTATTCTGTTTCACATGTTCGCGAATCCAGGCATGATAAGCTTTCACAGGTTCTGGTCGGATGAGGGCACCGTTGACCAGCAACAGGTCTGACCATTTGTAAGTCCAGTAGTCGATAAATTCCGGTCGGTCCAGCAGGCGGTCGATCAGCTGATTGCGTTTGTCCGGATTCTGGTCTTTGACAAATGCCTGAACTTCGTCGGGGGTGGGCAGAGTGCCGATCGTATCGACATACACGCGGCGGATGAAGTCAGTATCATTCGACTGTGGTGAAGGGGGCAGGTTCAGGCGTTTTAACTGTTTGATGACCAGTTCATCGATGAAATTATTTTGGGGTGATTTGACATAAACTTCAGGAGCAATCTCCTGCGGATAGGGAGAGGTGATTTTTGAAATTGCGATTTTGCTGGAGTAATTACAGACGATCGCTCCTTCGCCGTATCCGGTGACTTTGATTAAACCTGTTGCATCAACCGAAGCTACACTCTCATTGACTGATGAAAAACTGGTCCAGCGCGTCACATCGCGGACCGAATGATCTGAGTAATGGGCCTGTACCAGAATATGTTGTGTCTGTCCATTTGTTAGAACAGAGCGAGTTGGTAAGACTTCCAGCCGTTCAATGACAGGATCAGCTTTCTCTGGCGCTGCGGCTCCCTGAGCGATCCATTCTGACAGAATGCGGTATTCGGGGGAATCTGTTTCGAAACGCACTCCTCCCTTATGGGGGACGGCACCCGTCGGCTTGATCAGAAACAGACTGCGTGCGGGATCGGAAAGTTCAATCCGTCTACCCCGCGACTGTTTGGCAATCGTGTAATAATCGCCGAGGACATCATAGGCTTTAAGTGAGAGACGAAATCCCCCTTTGCCGGCAAGTGCACCGTGGCAGGGGCCTGAATTGCAACCTGCCTTGGTTAAGATGGGTTGCACGTCATTCCGAAAGCTCCATGCATGGGGAATCTCGATCCCGGAGACAGAAACGGTGCTTTTAGCTTCCTGGTCACCAGAACGTGCTGTAATGGCAGCGGTGCCGTTACCGACCGGGATCAGTGTCGTTCCGCTGATTTTTACGACTGCGGGATTACTCGAAGTCAGAGTCACCTTGTCTGTAACAGGACCGGATATTTCACCATTGGTCATCTGCTGGACCAGTAGATCATGCCGTGCAACTTTGTTGTTAAGCTGAACCTGTTCGGGCAGGAGTACAATTCGATCACTGGTTTCTGTTGCAGAAACGGATTTCAGAACCGGACTGAAGCTGAACGAGGTCCACAGGCAGATCAGAATACTGAATCGGTTGATTTGTTTCGAGTAAGACATCGAGCACTTCTCTTGGGAAAAATAATTGCAAGTCGCGTGAGGAATCGAAGGATGTAATGCAAGTCATCAAATCAGACGACGGTGCCACCATCTTCGCTGCACGATTCGTAAAATCGCGTAATCTATGTACCATCAGCGTGAATGATCCGCTGACTCAGGATTGCTTAAAACAGCTCGCGGATTTCATGGTTACCCACATCCACAATCGGGAAGGGGCGTCCGGAAGGACCGGGTAAAACCGTATGCAAATCAAAACCCAGGCTATGATATACGGTCGCTGCGAGATCTCCGGGGGAAACAGGCTGATCAGCGGGAACACCGCCAATGGGGTCACTGCTGCCGACCACGCGTCCGCCCTGAACCCCACCGCCGGCGAAGTAACAGGTAAAACATTGAGGCCAGTGGTCCCGGCCTCCGGCGGGATTGACTTTGGGTGTTCTGCCGAACTCAGCCACGTTGCAGACCAGCGTTTCATCCAGCATGCCTCGATCATACAAATCTTCGATCAGGGCGCTGTAAGCCTGGTCATACATGGGGGCTACAATATTTTTCATACCTTCAATCGAGGTGAACGGCTTGGAGCCGTGGATATCCCAGGTCACTTCATTGAAGACGGTCAGGAAGGTATTGATGGTGACAAACCGCACGCCGGATTCGACCAGTCGCCGAGCGAGCAGGCAGCATTGGCCGAAGCGGTTCATACCATATCGTTCGCGGACCTTTTTGGGTTCTTTTGAAAGATCAAAGGCTTCCCGGGCTTCCTTACTGGTCATCAGCCGGTAGGCGGAATGGAAATTCCCGTTCAGAAGTTTCGCGTCTTCGGTAGATTCAAAGTAATTGATCGTTTCATCTACGACTTCACGAATTTTTTTGCGTCGTTCCAGTCGGGCTGTTCCAATCTCTTTGGGAGGCAGCATGTCAGGAACTTTAAAATTTGGTTTTGAAGGATCTGCCATGAGAGCGAAAGGATCGTGCGCTTTCCCCAGGAAGCCGCCCGCCTGTCCGTTAGGGAGATTTCCACCGCCGCGTCCCATCGTTTCGGGAAGGACAACGTTTGCAGGCAGATCGGTTTTTCGTCCGCGGAGGTAATCAACGACCGAACCGATGTGGGGTGTATTAATTCCGCCGGTAAACAGGCGGCCGGTCTGCATCATCTGCCAGCCGGCATCGTGGACGGCAGCTGCCGTGTGATAGCAGGATCGCACCAGCGAAAACTTATCTGCGACTTTCGCATGTAAGGGCAGAATCTCGGAGATGTCGATATCAGGGGATGCGGTGTTGATTGGTTTAAAGGGGCCACGAATTTCCGCCGGGGCATCCGGTTTCATATCGAAGGTGTCTAATTGACTGGGGGCTCCCAGGTTGAATATCATGATGGCGGAACGATTGTCGTTCTTTTTATCCACCAGGCCTTTTTCTTTCGCTTCGAGATATTGGGGCAGCGAGAGTCCCATGGCGCCCAGCGTTCCGACCTGCAGAAAGTCTCTGCGTGTCACGCCGCTACAGGTATGTGCCGTGCCTCGACCGGTAAACTTCAGCATAATGCACCCCAATCAAATGGATTTCAACGCAGAGTCGAATCTTCGAAAACAACTCTGAAATGTGGTTCAATTTCGAAATTGAAAATAGACGAATAGCTGGATTCACTTAAAAAAACGCTGATTCGTTTATTTTCGCATATCGTAGACGCTCAGATCAATGTCGTCTTGTAGAAAACACGCATAAATTTGTATTATTTACGCATGTTCGATTCTCAGAAATTCCGTGATGACTTTTTGAAACGGCTGGATAACAAGCTCCATCTGGAAGATCTGTTTAATTACATTCCGGATGCCTACTTTTTCGCGAAAGATGCCCAGGGACGTTTTATTAACATCAGTCACACCTGGATGGACATCCTCGCGATTCCCCGTGAAGAGGACATCATCGGTAAAACTGACTTCGACATTCATCCCAAAGATCTCGCAGAACAGTATGTGGCTGAAGATCAACGCGTGATGGAGTCCGCCAGTCCGCTGCCCAATCAGGTCTGGTTGATCCCGGACCGTCACGGAAATCTCAAATGGTATCTGTGCAGTAAAATTCCTCTCTTCGGCGATGGTGGCCAAGTCATTGGTGTCGCGGGGGTCCTGCGTGATATTAAAGTGGCCGGTACCGAGTTTCAGTCGTATCAGGAACTGGATAAAGTCATTGCATATGTTCTCGAGCATTATCAGGAACGCATTCAGATTTCTGATCTGGCCGACTTGATGTATTTGTCAGTGAGTCAGTTTGATCGCAAGTTCAAAAAGCTGTATCAGATCACGCCTCAGAAATATATTCTGCGTGTGAGAATCAACGCCGCCTGTCAATCCCTGACGAGAACCGAAAAAAGGGTGTCTGAAATCGCATTGGAGTCGGGCTTTTATGACCAGAGTTATTTCACAAAACAGTTTGTGAATCTGATGGGCATTTCTCCTTCAGAGTATCGAAAAAAGTTTAAGTCGCACGAATCAATGTCTTAGAATCTGTCGTGATTGACCTGACTTATGCGATGATGTCATTAATCACATGGCCGCCCACATCTGTCAGGCGGAATCGTCGTCCACTGTAGAGGTACGTCAGTTTTTCATGATCCATACCCAGCAGTCTGAGGATGGTGGCGTGGAGATCATTCACGTGTACTTTATTCTCTGCTGCTTTGAACCCGATTTCATCAGTCGCGCCATAACTGGTCCCCGCTTTGACACCGCCACCTGCCAGCCAGGTGGTGAAAGCGTGCGGATTGTGATCGCGACCGGGCGTGGCACCTTTCTGGGCGATCGGCAGCCGTCCGAATTCTCCTCCCCAGATCACCAGGGTTTCATTGAGCAGGCCCCGCGCTTCCAGATCAGCCAGTAATGCTGCAATCGGCTGATCGGTTTCTTCCGCGAAGCCACTGTGGTTGCCTTTAATATCGGAATGGCCATCCCAGCTTCGCTGATTTTCCATGCCACCTGAATAGATCTGTACAAAGCGGGTTCCTCGTTCAACCATCCGTCGGGCAATCAGGCACTGTTTGGCAAAATGCTCGCACTTCTTATTGCCGATGCCATACTGTTCCTGAAGGTGTTTCGGTTCCTGGCCGATATCGAGGGCTTCCGGGGCGGCACTCTGCATCCGATAGGCCAGTTCGAAGCTTTCGATGCGTGCTGCCAGTTCCTGGTCACTATCATTCTGCTGCAGATGCTGGCGGTTGAGCGATTTCAGCAGATCCAGTTGCGAACGTTGTCGTCCTTTTTCGGTGAGAACCGCAGGGGGCTGCAGGTTATCAATCGGCTCACCTGTCGGACGCAAATATGTTCCCTGATAGACGCTGGGCAGAAAACCGGCGCCCCAGTTCAGACTCTGTCCTTTAGGCAACCCCCGTCCCAATGGGTCGGACATCACAACAAATGCGGGCAGACTGTTGCTTTCAGAACCGAGTCCGTAGGTCACCCAGGAACCGACACAGGGGTAACCCATTTTGGGCAGGCCGCTATTCATCATAAACAAGGCCGGACTGTGATTGTTTGATTCCGTATGTCCGGAGTGGATGAACGCCATCTTGTCGACGTGTTGTGCCATGTTCGGGAATATCTCGGACACCCATTTTCCGGATTCACCATACTGTTTGAATTTGAACGGGCTTTTCATGAGCGGGCCAACCGAATTCTGGAAGAAGCCGGTTTTGTTGTCGAATCCTTCCAGCGCCACTCCATCCCGTTTTTCCAGTTCGGGTTTATAATCCCAGGTATCGACCTGACTGGGACCACCGTTAATAAACAGCCAGATCACTGCTTTAGCTTTCGCCGGGAAGTGTGTCGGTTTGGGTGCCAATGGATTCGTGGCCTGTATCGAAGGTGCCGCCGTTGTCTGTTCCAGTACACCCTCCTGCTGAAGGAGGCTGAGCAACCCGAGTGTTCCCAGACCGCTGCCAGCGCGTTTGAGTAACTGCCGTCGTGCCAGTAACTGGTTCAGTGAGATTGTCGGTAATTCGCTGGATGATGGTCTCATCTCAAAGCCTCTCAATATGAAATTCGTTTTAAAAACGGTTTCCCGGACAGTGGTGTCTCTCAGTCTTTTTAATTCGGGTAAATGAATTCGTTTGTGCTGAGTAATGCGTGTGTGAAATCCGTCAATGCCAGCAGGGTGGCATCCTGTTTCTTCTCCGCCTGATAGGATGCCTGGTGCTGTTGAATGAAAGCGAGAGAAATCGCGGTTTCACTGTCCGTTGGATTTCGACCCAGGGCGATCTGGTAGGCCTTCTGAATGTTTGTTTCGATTGATTCTGGATGATCTTTGAGGAGACGTGCTGCGAATGAGCCGGCGCTCTTTCTGATGAAGTCGGCATTCATAAACAGCAAAGCCTGCGGTGCGATTGTCGTGCTGGAACGCTGTCCGATACTGACCAGTGCTTCGGGCGCATCGAAAAGCTGCATCATCGGAATCAACTGGCTGCGTTTGATTTTGAAATAGATGCTGCGCCGCTGGTTATCCTGCTGCAGTGAGCCGGGGCCATACATGGTCGGATCCAATTGATCGCCGACATAAAGTATCGCATCGCGGATGACTTCCCCTTCCAGGCGTTGAGGAGAGCGTCGCCAGTAAAGTTTGTTCTCCGGATCGATTTTTGCTTTGACGGGATCGAAATCGGTGGACTGCCGATAAGTGGCGCTCAACATGATGTCTTTATGCAGTGGCTTTAACTTCCAGTTATACTTGATGAGTTGATTTGCCAGGTATTCCAGTAACTCGGGATGAGTAGGGCGATCTCCCTGCAGGCCGAAGTCGTTGGGAGTAGCTACGATTCCCGTGCCGATATGGTGTTGCCAGAGTCGATTGGCCATCACGCGTGCCAGCAGGGCGCCTGCGCCCTGTCGGGTATCGGTCATCCAGTCTGCCAGCGAGGCACGGCGGTAAGATGTGGATGCCGATTTGGGAGGCGATTTGAGCCAGGACTCTTCTTTTTTGGGGGTACGCATCAGGACCTGCAGGAATCCCTGGCTGGCAACTTTGCCTTTCTGATCCGTGTCTCCTCTTGTGAGGTGGTAGGTTTCCTCGAAGAAGTCTTTCCCTTGCGTATGATGTCGAACCGGTTTGACCTCTGGGCCCTCGCTGCAGATCATGACCTTGGTCAAAGCCGGTTGTGGCTCGGTTTTGAGATGCAGTTCGACTTTCTTTTTCAGAGCGACCCACTTTGGATCCTGCTGTTCAAACTGACGCTTCAGAATCTCTTTCTGAACAGTGGACAGTTTCTCCGGCTTTCCTTGCTGGACGAGTTGCAGAGCCTGTGAAAGTGCTTCGGGACTGCCATTCCCGGTTTTGACTGTAGAGGCTATGGTACTGCTGACAGAAAATCGGGGACGGCCGATGCTGTGATTCACATTGTTTGTAAACGACATGGTGATGGTCAGCTCAGTTTCTCCTGCCTGATCCAGGGGCGTTTCCAGATCGAAGATGACCGCCTGGTCTTTGCCGATGCCTCCCAGGTCGACGGCCCAGCCTGATCCATATTGGCCGTCAATGGCACTGGCGGCTGAAAGCGTGGTCTGATTCTGTTCATGCGTCGCACGGGCGTTTGTCAGTTTGATATCTTTGGCTGTCGCCTTTTTATCCTCAACGGATTTGGCTTTGACTTTAAAGGCGGTCAAAGAGAAGTTCCCGTTCACCGCACGGCCAGGACCCTGTTTGGGCAGAGAGCGATGCGAGAGTGCTTCCAGGCGAATCGAATGAATGGGATGAACACTGGTACGCAGCGTGAAAGTGTAATTGTCCTGGTTGATATTCGGACCGCTGACGAGGACCGAGCCGTCATCCAGTTTTTCAAAACGGGCTTTACCTTTCGAGGTGTGGCCGATGACTTCGGGGACAATCCATTCATCGAGTGGCACGCTCGCTGTTTTGCCTGAATGAAGCCACTTCTGGAATGCCGGTTCTACGGCTGCCGTTTCATATTCTTGTAATGCTTGCAGAAGTGGTGCGTGAGCCTGGTCAAATGCTGCTTTGTCTTTCTTATATTTTTCAGGGTCCAGGTCGAGTTCGATTTCCGTGCGCACCGTGGTCGTAAATGTGGAAAGCATCCGATAGTAATCATGACTGGGGATGGGGTCGAATTTATGATCGTGACAGCGGGCACAGCCGACACTCAGCCCCAGCATCGCCAGGCTGGTTGTATTGAGCATATCGTCCAGTGCGTCGTAGCGAGTGCGTTCGACTTCATTAGCCGTAATCTGAGTCGGGAAAACGCCCGCGCCCAGAAATCCGGTTGCCATGAGCGCCAGCGGATTGTCCGGTTCAAGTTCATCACCGGCCAACTGCCATTTGACGAACTGATCGTAGGGCATGTCCTGGTTTAAAGCTTTGATCACAAAGTCGCGATAGTGGTAAGCATAGTTTCGGTCGTAATCGTGTTCGAAGCCGTGACTCTCTGCGAAGCGGGCGATGTCCAGCCAGTGGCGGGCCCAGCGCTCGCCGTAATGCGGGCTGTCCAGCAGCCGATCGATCAGGTTTTCATAGGCATCGGGAGACTGGTCTGCCAGGAATTCTTCGATTTCAGCAGGTGTGGGGGGCAGGCCGATCAGATCAAAATAAGCACGGCGGATATAGACGCGTTTGCTGACTTCGTCGTTGGGAGTCAGTCCTTTTTCCTGTTGCTGAGCGAGAATGAAATGATCAATGTCGTTGTGTGCCCAGTCGCTTTGTTTCACCTGCGGGACTGCAGGTTGATGTAGCGGCTGAAACGACCAGAATTTCCGATCATCTGCGGTGACCTGCATGGCTCCGTCATCTGCTGTTTCCGCTGTCGCCAGTGGTTTGTCAAAGGGAGCGCCCAGATCGATCCACTTTGCCAGGCTGGCAATCTCTATTCCAGAGAGTTTCGGTTCCTTGAGGGGCATATAAGGTTCTTCGCGGTGTTCGACCAGCGCCATCAGGTAACTGTCTTTTGCTGTCTTGTCAATCATCCCGCTCTCCAGCAGTTTTTTACGACTGGAGAGATCAAAGTCCGCTTTGATCGATTTGCCGCCATGACATTTCAGACATTTGGTAACGAGCAGGGGACGGACTTCTTTTTTGAAGAGATCGAGTCCCTGCTGCATGCGTCTGGCATGGTCGGCTGGCAGAACGGTTTTCTTTTCCTCCGCCAGGAGTGAGCCTGTGCAAACAAATCCCGAAATCATCGTGAGCGCGATAAGAAGGTTTCGCATCAATGCCTCGTTGTAATGAAGTTTCTGCTGGTGAGAATTCAGGGAGTGATCATCGATTATTATTATGACACAACAATTGGTGAGAGAAATCAATCAGGAATTCGGTTTTCCCGACTGATACAACTGCAATATTTCGTCAGCAGATAACGCACGGCCGAATAACGCGAATTCATCCAGACGTCCGTTTAAGCTGCGGATAGAGTGGGCGCCCGAGTGTTCCTGCGGTCGCCAGTTACCGATCTCAGCGGGGCCGATCACCAGGGGAATCGGGTTTTCAATTTCATGATGGCTGACCGCAACGCCGTCCAGGTAGTGCACGACTTCCTGTTTCTGATGATCGTAAACGGTGACCAGAAAGATCCAGCGTCCCAGGTCAGTGGGCTGCAAAACGACGGGAGAAAAATAGTTTTTGCCGGGGCCTGTTTTCACGCCCAGAATCATTTCCCCTTTGTCACTGAGCTGCCAGTGCGGATTGCCGTCGTTGTAGCCGTCGGTCAGCATCAGCGAACTGAGCCAGCGGTCAAAGCCTTCAATGCGGACCCAGGCCATGAAGGTCAGCGACTGATATTCTCCGGGAATATGAGTACGCACCCGGTCACTGGTCCGTTTAAATTCCAGGCTGCGTTTCTGTGGCCAGCGACCCGACGTCCACTGGCAACCGACAATGGCTCCATGCGACGACGATGCTGGTTTCTGCTGACTTTTGTTATTCAGGGTGCGGAGCCAGTTGGAGGACTCTTCGAAATCATAATAAGCGACGATAGAAGGATCAGCCTTCAGTAAGGCATTCTGTTTCTGCCAGCGTTCAAACTGCTGTGTCTGCTGCTGTTCTACCAGTTGAGACAGTTCTTCCGGATTGATTAAAGGCAGGATGGCTTCCTGGAGTCGATCTATCGTGCCCCGCTGATTGAACTGCACGCCTTCGCCGGTGGTTAAACTTTGAACATTCGCAGGTGTTGACTGGCTGTCTGTGGAATGCAGTTCTACCTTGCCGTCGATGACCTGTACCTGTCCGCTGCCGGACTGATCGAGTGAGAGCGTAAATTCTGTTCCCAGGTCAACCACGTTCAATCGGGATGTTTCCATCGTGAAGCCTTGCGCCTGTTCGGGGACAGACGCGCGAACTTTTCCAAATTGGCAGAATGCTTTGAGCGGTGAGATCAGTTTTACTGCTGCAGGACCTTCGATGAGGATCGAAGCGCCGCTGATCAGTTCGACCTGAATCGTTCCCTGTTTCAGTTTGAGCCAGCCGGCAGAGAGGCCGGCACCAGCCTGCAGATTTCGGTTGGTGTCCCATTCGACGCCGACTGCCTGTGTTAACAGGGCAATATGATCCGTCTGTGGTTGAGAGGTTTCATCGGCTGGTTGATCAATCGATGATTCAGCGATGGCAGACGATGAGTCTGCCCGGGTATTCCAGCCGGCATAGTAAGCCAGTGAAAGCAGGAGTGTCGCCGCGACCAGTGAAGAGACCAGCATCAGCAGAAAACGGGGAGATCTCAGTCGGGAGGGATGAGATTGTGAAACTGGTTGAGGAACCCAGTCCGCAGGTTCTGTTGTTTCGTTAGTCCAGGTAGTGAGTCCGTTATGGACCTGCATATAGTCGATATAAAGTTGGCGCTGCTCAGAATCAGATGCGAGCAGCCGTTCCAGTTCTGCCTGTTGCTGGTCGCTGATGGTGCCCTGCAGGAAGGCGTCAATCAATAGAATCGTCTGGTTATCAGGTGTGGGTTTCTCGCTCATGATCCCACCTCCGCAGAGTGGAGTGTCTGTTTCATGCAGTCCATCAGCTTCAACCGCAAACGTGAGAGTTTCTTATAGAGTGCATCACAGGAACGTCCTGTCTGCTCGGCCAATTCTTTAATACTGATGTCAGCGTGATAGCAGTCCTGGATGAGTTTACGGCTTTCGGCATCCAGCTTTTGAATACAGTTCTGCAAAATCCGCTGCCTGTGTTCGCTTTCAGTCAGTGATGACGATTGTTGTGCAGCGATGAGTGAGAGGATTTCATCAGAAAAATAGTGCCGATCCCGGCTCTGGACCCGTTGGAAGTTCTTCACTTCATAAAAGGCGATCCCGCAGGCCCAGGAGGAAAAACTCTGAGTCTCGTCGAATGTATCCCATTTTCTCCACAGCACCAGGCAGGTCTGCTGAAACACGTCGTCAGCGTCTGTCTGGTGGGGGAGTAATGTTCCAATAAATCCGCGAATCAGATTGTGATGTCGCGCCAGCAGAGAAACAAATTGTTCATGGGGGGGCTGATTCATTGGGGAGTCTGCAGCAAATTGTGTTTCCAGGGACAGGTCCATACTGATAATCGTACGCTCAAGGCAAAACCGGACGGAGAGAATCCGTTCTTTTTTGAACCCGGATCTGTTGAATTTGAGAAATCTTCTGTAAGCCTTCCTGTATTGAGGACTTAGGGCTTCAGATGTTAAGAAAATTATTCTGGTTGAGTCACATTTTCGTGAAGGTGTTTCTCCGCATGTTTCGTGATACAGAAATTATAGCAGAACCGACGTTGATTCTATTGCGAATCGCAAATCTGAATTGCTGCGCCACTTGCGAGTTTACAGTAGAACGGGTAATCTCCTTGGGATAATATTTAACTTTTCCCCTGCCCGACCACTGCGGTCGTGTGGCATGTGGACCTTCATTGTATTATCAAATCGATCAGAGTGGTATAAATCCATGCAGGCATCAATGGATGATCAAAGCAGAATCGTCATTACAGGGATCGGATTAACCGCTCCGAATGGCAACAATCTGGATGAATTTCGGCAAAGTCTACTGGCTGGCCGTTCGGGAGTTGTGGACTACAACATCCGCTATATGGGAGATGTCCTTGCCGGCGTCTGTAATTTTGACGAATTACGCTACCAGAAACGAAAAGAAGTCCGTCGCGGAACACGTGCCGGTTCTATTGCTGTCTACTGTGCGAATGAAGCAGTCAATCAATCTGGTCTGGACTGGGAAAACGTGGCCCGTGATCGTGTCGGCGTTTATCTGGGGATTACCGAGCATGGGAATGTCGAGACAGAAAACGAAGTCTACGAGATTTCTCAGTTTGATTATGATACCAAAGTCTGGTCGCATCATCATAACCCGCGGACTGTCGCAAATAATCCAGCCGGCGAAGTGACTCTCAATCTGGGGATTACCGGTCCTCATCTGACGCTGGGGGCTGCCTGTGCTGCTGGAAATGCCGGATTCATTCAAGGTGTGCAGATGCTGCGGCTGAATGAAGTCGATATGGCCTTATGTGGTGGCGTTTCCGAGAGTATTCACACGTTTGGGATTTTCGCCAGCTTCCAGAGCCAGGGAGCTTTAGCAGTGAACGAAGATCCCACGAAAGCCTGTCGACCCTTCGATGTGCAGCGGAACGGGATCGTGGTCGCCGAGGGGGGCGCTGTCTGTACTTTAGAGCGTCTGCCTGATGCATTGGCTCGCGGCGCGACGATTTACGGTGAAATTATCGGTTATGCGATGAATTCCGATGCCAGTGATTTCGTGCTTCCCAATTCAACCCGGCAGGCGGAGTGCATTCATCTGGCACTCAAACGGGCTGGTTTAAAGCCTGAAGATATTGATATTGTCAGCAGCCACGCCACGGCAACGCACCAGGGGGATATAGAAGAAGCGAAAGCGCTTGCCAGCGTGTTTGGCGATTGCCCCAACCTGGCGATCAACAATACCAAGAGTTTTATTGGACATGCGATGGGAGCCGCCGGCGCGCTGGAAATGCTGGGGAATCTGCCCGCATTCGAAGACGGTATCGCGCACGCCACACTGAATCTCGATGAACTCGATCCAGAATGCAAATTGCCTCAACTGGTTCAGAATACACCTCGTCAGATGGAACGAGTAGAATGTATTCTGAATAACTCGTTTGGAATGCTGGGAATCAATTCCGTTCTGATTGTCAAAAAATATTCTGCCTGATGGACACTGTTCAACGGCCATCAGTCCTTCTATAAACGAGCGTTGGATCTTTGGTTTAAGAAACAGTGTTCACCCATCGTAAATGCCGATTCCATATGGATTTTCTGAAAAACTCTGCTTTATCCGGGCCTGAGTCGGTTTAAATCCATTATTAGATCGGGTTATAGTATTCCTCATGAGGGGCGGGTTTTTCGGACCCGGCTTCTAGCGGGGAGATTCTTCGTTTGTTATAAGGGGCTTCCCCTGACCGGGTTTTCCCGTGATATTTGTGAGCTTCGCTGCACGAAATCGACGTTATTGGATTTTTAGAAAGTTTGGAGTTTCTGCATGGCGCCGGAACAAATCAGATCGGTAATCTTGGATATCTTGTCTCGTATTGCTCCCGATGAAGATCTTTCGGATCTGGACGACAGTGTTCCTTTCCGGGAGCAGATGGAACTGGACAGCATGGATTTTCTGGATATTGTCATGGAGTTACGCAAACTCTATCGTGTACAGATTCCCGAAGAAGACTACGGTGAACTGGTAACTATGGACAGCACAGTAACCTACCTGACACCACTCCTGAAGGATGCGGAAAGCACCGTCTGAATCCCGTAATATCCCTCCGCCATGACCTACGATTCAATCATTATCGGTGCCGGCCTGTCTGGGCTGGCCGCTGGAATCCGGCTGGCTTATTATGGGAAGCAGGTTTGCATTCTGGAAAGGCACACCACGATTGGTGGCCTGAATTCCTTTTATCGCCTGCGCGGGCGAAATCATGATGTGGGCCTGCACGCAATTACCAATTATTCACCTCCCGGCGGAAAACGGGGGCCACTGAATAAAATTCTCAGACAGCTCCGCTTCAGCTGGGAAGACTTTGATCTCAGTCCGCAGTTCGGTTCTTCTGTCGTCTTTCCGGGGCACACACTGCGGTTCAATAACGAGTTCGCATACTTCGAAGCTGAGATTGCAACGCAGTTTCCCAGCCAGATTGATGGCTTTCGCCGTCTGGTCGCGGAAATAGACACTCATAATATCGGTGACCTGGGACAGACCTGGATTTCCGCCCGCGCTCGCATGGCTGAGCATATTTCCGATCCCCTGTTAATCAACATGCTGCTCTGCCCGCTGATGTTTTATGGCAGCCCGTCAGAGCATGACATGGATTTCAATCAGTTCGTGATCATGTTCCGCAGCATCTATCAGGAAGGATTTGCCCGTCCCTACAAAGGTGTGCGGTTGATTCTGAAGAACCTGGTGAAAAAATTCAAATCGCTGGGAGGCGAACTTAAATTACGGGCGGGAGTACAGCAACTGGTTACAGATGGCAAACACGTTTCAGGCGTGGTTCTCGATGATGGCCAGATCCTCGCAGCGAAAAATGTGCTGTCATCAGCAGGATCGGCAGAGACACTGCAGTTGTGTGGCGAGAATGTTACCCAGGATGATCGTTTTACTCCCGGGGAAATATCTTTTGTCGAAACCATTTCCGTACTTGATCAGCAACCTGCTGAATTTGGTCACAACGAAACCATTGTGTTCTATAACGATTCCGAAGACTTTTACTACGAACAGTCGAAAAACCCGGTCGATGTTCGCAGCGGGATTATCTGCTCACCCAATAATTTTGAGTACGATCAACCGCTGGAAGAAGGTTCGATCCGGATCACTGCCCTGGCGAATCCGGGTTACTGGATGAATCTTCCAGAAGAAAAATATCTGGAAGCCAAGAAGTACTGGTACGATCAGATCCTTGAATCCTCAATGCGATTTATTCCAGACTTCCGTTCGCATGTGATCGACGTCGATTCCTTTACGCCGCGCACCATCAAAAAATTCACGGGTCATATCAATGGGTGTGTTTACGGTGCCCCGCAGAAAATCCTGGATGGAACGACTCCCTTCGATAATCTTTTCCTCTGCGGTACGGATCAGGGGTTTCTGGGGATTATTGGTTCAATGCTCTCCGGCATCAGCATTGCCAATCTGCATTTACTGAACGCAAAGTAAACAAAACAGACTGCAAAGATGCTGTACTCCTGCTTCTATGTCTGGCAAAAAGACATGATTTTTTCTATTCCTCTGAGGGGAATTGTCACACTTTTGTCACAGCATCCTGATTTATTGCGGTTTAGTAGACAAAGCCCCTGTTTTTCGATAAACAGGAGATGCAAAAACTTGCCATTCATGCTGGACCAGTGAACTGTCGCTGTCCTTTCTGTTTCATCTGCTACACTCAATACGACGCTGAATTATTATGGCCAAAGATTTTCTGAAAGACACTCAAGACGAATATGATGTCATTGTGATCGGCAGTGGTCTGGCAGGCATGACCTCTGCCAACATCCTCGCCCGCCAGGGATATTCGGTACTGCTCCTCGAACATCATTACCAGTTGGGCGGAATGGCCACCTGGTTCAAACGCCAGAATGGTCATATCTTCGATATTTCCCTGCACGGCTTCCCTTACGGAATGCTCAAGAGCTGTCGTAAATACTGGACCCAGGAAATCGCCGATTCCATCGTGCCTCTGCGCGGCGTTCGCTTCGAAAATCCACAGTTCTCTCTGGAAACAACATTCACGCGAGAAGATTTCACTCGGCTGCTGATTGAGAAATTCCGCATTGAACCCGAAACTGTCAAAAACTTTTTCGATACCGCCCGCAAGATGAACTTCTTCGACGATCAGGGGAAAACGACCCGTGAACTCTTTGAAGAATTCTTCCCCGGTCGCGATGATGTCGTCCGCCTGCTGATGGAACCGATCTCCTATGCCAACGGATCTACGCTGGAAGATCCCGCGATCACTTATGGAATTGTCTTCTCCAACTTCATGCAGAAAGGCGTCTACACCTTCCGTGGTGGCACAGACCGCCTGGTGAAGCTCATCAAAGCCGAAATGGAAAAGAACGGCGTCGATGTGCGTATTCGCACGCAGGTCGAGAAGGTCGAAGTCAGTTCTGATCGTCGTGTGACTGGTGTAGTGGTCAACGGAAAACGCATTGGCTGCAAAGCCATCATGTCGAATTCGAACATCAAAGGCACGATTCTCAATCTCGTCGGTGAAGAGCACTTCGATCCGGAATTCATCGAAGAAACCAAAGCAGTGCGGCTGAATAACAGCAGTACGCAGGTTTATATCGCTCTCAAACCCGGTGATGAACTCAACTTCTGCGGCGATCTGCTGTTCCATTCCGAGCATAACGGGTTCGACATCAAAGCCATGCTCAGTAAAGAAGTCAGCAGTCGTACCTTCTCGTTCTATTATCCGGAAACGCGTCCGGGCAGCGATCGTTCTCTGATCGTCTCATCCACGAATGCGAACTTCAGTGACTGGGCCGACCTCCCCGAAGAACAGTATGAAGCCGACAAAAATCATCTGATCGAAACCACTCTCGATTGCCTTGAGCAGTATGTTCCCAACATTCGCGAACGTGTGGATCACCTCGAAGCTTCGACGCCGCGCACGTTCCAAAGATATACGCAGCATCTGCAGGGCGCATCCTTCGGCACCAAGTTCGAAGGTCTCAAAGTCAGCAAAGAACTACCCGAACAGATTGAAGGTCTGTATCACGCTGGTTCGGTGGGCATTATCATGTCGGGCTGGCTGGGTGCCGTAAATTACGGGGTGATTGTCAGCAATGATGTCGATAAATATCTGACCCCCGCTGCCGCCCGCATTTAGTTCTTGCCGAATCTGACTTTAAACAAATACGAAACGGAATGTTCTCGTGAATCTGGATGATATCAAAGCCTGTATTCCTCATCGCGCGCCTTTTTTGTGGCTCGATGAAGTTGTTACGCTCGAAGAAAACAGCATCCATGCCCGCAAGTTCGTTTCGCCTGAAATCGACATCTTTCAGGGGCATTATCCCGATCATCCAGTCCTGCCCGGTGTGATTCTATGTGAAGCCGCGATGCAGGCCGCTGCCGTCTTCATTGCGAAAACGGATGCTCCTGATGCGGGCAAAGTGCCTGTCGCCACCCGCTTGAATAACACCAAGTTCCGCCGCATGGTCAAGCCGGGAGAAACGATCGACATTCAGGTGACGCTGACTGAAAAGCTGGGCGGTGCTTATTTCTTCAGCGGAAAAATATCGGTCGGAAAAGAGACTGCGGTCCGTCTCGAATTTGCAGTAACCGCTGCCGACGCGTAATTCAACGCATGGCTTATTTTCCAGTCGACTGATCTTCAATCCGATACAGAAAATGCTCGGTCCGCAGAATCAGTGACTTGCCTGCGACCGCCAGTGAAGCGACACAGCCTTCGTCCAGCTTGTTCGAGGCCAGTTCCTTGTATTTCCTGCCGGGTAGAAATACCCGCGTCACGCCTTCGCGATCCGGTGCGTAGATCTTACCGTCTGCATAAATGGGAGACGCGGAAAACGAACTGCGGTCCATGCGTTCTTTCCAGACCTCATCTCCCGTCTCTGCATCCAGGCAGGTCGCGATTCCCTTGTCATCGATCATATACAAGAGACCGTCAATCAGTAACTGGGACGGCTTGGAAGGGATCCCTTTCTGTTCGATCCATTTGACATGCGAGTCCGTGACATTCCCATTACCACCCGGGTTGACTGCGTACAGATGGGCTTTTCCAAATCCGGTGCCGACGTAAATCTTTTCGCCGTCAAACAACGGACGATTGGCGGCAGAGTGCTGTGGATAATAGAACTTCCAGTATTCATCTCCTGTCAGCGGGTTGTACGAGATGGTCGCTTTCGCAGCGGGACTGATCAGTTGCACGCGGCCCTCGTATTCGATCACGCGAGGCGTAGCAAACGCTTTTTTGAAGTCGCCGTTCTTTGTGCCATAATCAATGTCCCGATCTTTCTTCCAGACTTCTTTCCCGGTCTCTTTATCCAGCGCGACGATGTACTGGTAATCGTAACCATCGTATTGCAGGATCAGCAGGTTCTGATAAATGATGGGTGACGATCCGGCGCCGCGCCAGTGGTTACAGGGATAGTCGCGTCGCTCCCATAATACTTTCGCAGTCTTTGTATCCAGACAGGCGGTGCCATAGGCGCCATAATGCACATAGATCCGACCCTCTTCAATAATGGGGGTGCTGGAGGCGTGAGAATTACTGGGGTCAATATACTGGGGCTTTTCGACATCAAAAATCTTTTTATCGTGCAGGATTTTTCCTGTATTGAAATCGACGCAGACGACACCCAGCTCTTTACCATCTTTGGTTGAAGTCGTCACCCACACCTGATCTTTCCAGACCACAGGAGAGGACCAGGCTCGCCCGTGCACCGGGGTTTTCCAGACGATATTTTCTTTCTCACTCCAGGTGGTTGGCAATCCGGTTGCCTGCGATGTGCCATCCGCGTGTGGACCTCGGAACTGGTTCCAGTCGGGTTCTTCTGCCGTTACCAGTGATGCAGACATCATCATAGCCAGCAGGGAGACAGCAGAGAGCAGGCATCGAAAGTGGAGCAGGGGCATAGCAGATTCCTGAATTGAATGATAAACAGCGGGTAGGAAAGCAGGGTTGATCGGTGGTTAATAATTAAAGGAAGTTAACACGCACGCATGATGATTTGCCTGTTTTCGATTATAAGAGCCATCACCCCCGATGCAATTGTAAAGCCATTTATTCTGTTTCTGAAGAATCTTTACGAGTGAACTCCACGTCGATGATATCCTCTTCCGGGGGAGTATCACTGGGGTCTGCCGATTGCTGAAAATCCTGAAAATGGGTGGCACTGGTATAGAAGGTGTTCTGTGAGCGTACCTGCATCAAGGCACGCTGTTTGAGCCATTCCCCGACCCGGACTTTGAGTAGTTCTCGAACGGGGGGAATCAGCAGGGCAAAACCGACCATGTCGGTCATGATGCCTGGAGTAATGAGAAACGCGCCGGCAATCAGAATCATCAGTCCGTCCAGTAGCACCCCGGTGGGAGGTTGACCTTGTACCATGTGCTGCTGAATCTTCCGCCAGGCTTGTGATCCCTGTTTCCGCGCCAGCCAGGCGCCCAGAATCCCTGTTACCAGCACCAGTCCAAACGTTACGACAGGACTGGTCAGAGAACTGAACCAGAGCAGCAGCCACAGCTCGGCGAGAGGAATGATCGTAAACAGGAGGAACAGTCGTAACAACACAGTCAGTCACCGGTACTAAAGAAACGGGATGCGAGACATAATCTGATATTCTATACCAAACTGACATGGCTGAACATACCCACCCGGAGAATCGCTATGTTCGAACAGGGGAGATATACACATCAGCTATATTTCAGTAGTGTTTCGACTTCTTTACCACTGCTCGACTTTCACCTCACAGATTCGACTTGACCCCGAGGTGCGGTCGAAGAAACTACGCAGTTATGCGTCGCGCGCGTTGTCTTATTTTTTTCAATCTGATCAAAGTCCACTCGTAGTAAAATCAGCACTATTAATATTACTTGCAGGTAAGTGATTTCGCTTTTCTTTTTAACCGGACGTTCCGAATGAGCACCCGTTATCGGACCTGTTTCGAACACTTGAACGACAGGTTTACGCCTGTTTTGGAAATCATTCGACTTTCTTTTTACCTTAACTGGAAGAAACCTGCGTCAGACATGATTTCAATTCTCATTGGACCTTTCCCTAAATAAAACTGTTTAAAGTAGTGCAGCAAACTTAAGTTTCAGGTAGCTGTCAGCGGGTATTCAAAACGATCCAGACTGAACGGGCTGGCGCAAACCGCAGAATGCAATTTAAGCAGAATCAGGTTCAGGTCTGTCGAGTGATCTTCTCATACTCCAGGTCTCATATATTAACACAGAACTCTGCTGAACCTGCAGCTGAAAATTTAACTCATCGTTTTGAATCTTCTCACTTTGGCAGTAGCTGAAAATCAGGGGCCGTTTTATTTCCTGTACAGGCGGTTTTTGAAAAAAGATCTCTGTCGGCTTAGATCAAAGCCTGCATTTATTTGCGTAGCCAGGTGCAAAATGTTGCGTTTTCACATGCAATAATTTGCACTTTCGTCGGGGGTGGGGACGCATTGCTTTAAGAATATGATTCATAGAAATGGGGGTGACAATAAAACAGGTGCCACATTCTCACTGTAAATCAGGCATAAAAAGCTTCGTGCGTAGCATTTGCTGAAAAATTCAATACGCCGGTATGTCGATTGCATAAGAGTTTCTCGTACATTTTTTTTACTGTCCCCGATTTATGCTCCCGTACAGGACATGAGAAACAACTGCGAGAAAAACATAATGAAACTCTCACCGCTCTCAATCCTCAGTTTGATGCTCATTACTCTTTCTATGCATGCCTGCTCCAAACTCGAGGGGCATAGTGACGTTGAGCACCATGAAGAGCATCCGCAACACAAAATTGTTGTCACCAGTCCGATGAAGAAGGATGTGGTCAGCACACAGCAGTATGTTTGCCAGATCCACTCATATCGACACATTGAGGTCCGGGCTCTGGAGAGCGGGTACCTCGAAGAAATCCCGGTCAGAGAAGGGCAGTCGGTGAAGGCCGGCTCGACGATGTTCAGGATTTTACCCACACTTTACGAGGCAAAGTTGAACGCCGAGAAGGCTGAAGTCCAGCTCGCTCAAATTGAATACAACAATACAGAGCGATTATACAACCAGAAAGTGGTAGCCCAACCGGAAGTCGCACTTGCTGAAGCGAAGCTGGCAAAGGTGAAAGCCAGGATGCAACTGACGCAGGCTGAACTGGACTTCGCGACGATCAAGGCACCCTTTGAAGGCATCATCGACAAGCAACTGCATCAGCAGGGGAGCCTGATTTCTGAGGGAGACATTCTCACGACTTTGTCAGACAACAGTGTCATGTGGGTTTACTTCAATGTCCCTGAGGCACGTTATCTCGAATATAAAGCAGACCCAGACAGGGATAATATTAAAGTAGAACTCCAGCTGGCGGATGGTTCAAAGTTTCCGTATATCGGCAAGATTGGTGCGATTGAGGCAGATTTTAATAACCATACCGGAAACATTTCCTTCCGTGCTGATTTTCCCAACCCGAATGGTCTGTTGCGACATGGGCAGACCGGAACGATTTTACTCAGCCGAGTTATCAAAGATGCAATTGTTATCCCGCAACGGGCAACGTACGAAATCCTTGCCAGGAAGTATGCCTATGTTGTTGATAAGGAAGATCTGAAGGATCACATGGAGCAGTCAGCAGGACATGATGCGCAGGGACATGAAAAGCATGGCGAAAAACACAGAGATCATCATAACGGAAAGCGTGCAGAGGAACATACCGGGAATCATGAAAGCGAACATGCTGCAGATCATGGCATCGTGCATCAGCGCGAAATTGTAATCTTAAAAGAATTAGATGATATCTTTCTGATCAAAAAGGGGCTCGATGTGAACGACAAGATCATTTTGGAGGGGGTCCGTCAGGTTCGCGACGGAGAGCCGGTGGAATACGAGTACCTGGCTCCTGAAGATGCGCTTGAGAATCTGAAGTATCATGCAGAATAGGAACCGCCATGTTTGCTAAATTTCTTCACCGCCCCGCATTGGCTATCGTGATCTCTCTGCTCATCCTGTTCATGGGAGGGCTGGCGATCTTTGGTCTGCCCATTTCGCAGTTTCCTTCTGTGGCACCACCGAGTGTCGTGGTCGCGGTTTCATTTCCCGGCTCGAGCGCCAAAATTCTGGTCGATTCGACTCTGGTGATTCTGGAACGAGCCATTAACGGTGTGCCGAATATGCGCTACATGAGTTCCGCGGCCACCAGTGCCGGTGAGGCATCGATCATGATCGTTTTCGAGCCGGGTACCGATCCGAATGTGGCGGTTTTGAACGTGAATAACCGAATTCAAATGGTGAAAAACCGGCTCCCTCCCATCGTGGAACGCGAGGGGATTATCGTCATGCAGAACATGACGAGTATGCTCATGTATGTGAACGTTTACAGTAAAGACCCCAACCACGATCAGAACTTTCTTTATAACTACGTCAGCGTCAACCTCCTGCCAGAAATCCAGCGGATCCGGGGCGTCGGTCGGGCCACGATCCTTGGCAACCGGGCTTATGCAATGCGGGTCGAACTGAATCTCGAACGCATGCGCGCCTATAATATCTCCTCAGCCGATATAATGGAGGCGATCAAAGAACAGAGCATCATTGGTTCGCCCGGACGGCTGGGGCAGGCGACGGGAACGACGTCGCAAACGATTGAGTATGTTTTGACCTGGGTGGGACGCTACAATAAGCCTGAGCAATACGAGCAGATCATATTGAGATCTAACCCCAATGGCGAGATACTGAGACTCAGTGACGTCGCCAAAGTCTCGCTGGGTTCTTCATTCTATGACCTGTATTCTGACATAGACGGTTTGCCTTCGGCTTCCATTGTGCTCAAACAAACCCCTGGTTCCAACGCTGCAGAAGTCATTGAGGAAGTGAAGAAGAAGCTTGAGGAAGTCAAGGGGGAATCGTTTCCTCCAGGTATCGACTATGCAGTGAGCTACGACGTTTCCAGCTTCCTGGATGCCTCGATCGAGAAGGTGCTGCATACCCTGTTCGAAGCGTTCATTCTGGTTTCGCTGGTGGTCTACCTGTTCCTGGGAGACTTTCGCAGTACACTCATTCCGACCCTGGCGGTCCCGGTATCGTTGATTGGTACCTTCTTTTTCATGAGTATGTTCGGGATGTCGATCAATCTGATCACGCTGTTTGCACTGGTACTGGCGATCGGTGTTGTGGTGGACGATGCGATTGTGGTGGTTGAGGCAGTACATGCCAAAATGCACGAGAAACATCTCTCGCCTTACGCTGCGACCAGGGAAGTCGTGCACGAGATCAGTGGTGCGATTATCGCCATTACCCTGGTGATGACTTCGGTATTCATTCCAGTGACATTCATGCCCGGGGCGGTGGGTGTATTCTACCGCCAGTTCGCTCTCACCATGGCGATGTCCATCGTGCTCTCCGGTGTAGTGGCTTTGACACTCACTCCGGTGCTCTGCGCGATGATTTTGAAACCTCACTCAAATCACGAACAGCAACGCGGTCTGATCGGTTTTGTGAACCGTATCATCAGAAAGAGCACAGGCCGTTACGCCAATGTCTTGCGTGGTTTGCTGTCTCTCGCGCTCAGCCTGGGGGCAGGGTACGGGATCTATGAATTGCTGCATATCGAGTTTGTCCATGAACTGGTCTCCGAACAATTTCACCTTACTGAAATGAGAACACTTGTCATCAGTGGTGTGATGGCCGTGTTATTCATATTCACATTCCGGTCCATGTTTTCGGGAAGTGAACCGGGTGAAAAGAAGAAACGCGGACCACTCGGTATCTTTTTGCATCTGTTCGACCGGGGCGTTGAAAAGGTTACGGGCGGTTTTGTTGCCATCGTAAGTCGGATCGTATCAAGACGGCTGCTGACCATGCTTGTGATTGGTGGCTTCGGTTATGGAATTCTGCTGGTGAATGAAGTGCTTCCTACGGGTTTTATTCCACTTGAGGATCAGGGCGTGATCTACGGGATTATCCAGACACCTCCCGGTTCAACACTCGAATATACTAACTCAAAATCACATGAACTGCAGAAGATCTGCCAGGAATTTGAGGAAGTAACCTCTGTGACCTCGCTGGCTGGTTATGAAATTCTGACCGAAGGTCGAGGTTCCAATGCGGGTACCTGCCTGATTAACTTAAAGCCCTGGGACGAACGTGAACTGACTTCCAAAGAGCTCATTGCGAAACTTGAAGAAAAAGGTCGTGAGATTTCCAATGTGAAACTTGAATTCTTTGAACCGCCTGCCGTTCCCGGATTTGGTGCAGCCGGGGGATTTTCGCTTTGTCTGCTCGATAAGACAAACAGCGGCAACTACGAGGAATTCGGAAAAGTGACCGAAAACTTCATGACCGCGTTGGGAAAACGCAAGGAAATGAAAGGCCTGTTCACCTTTTTTGCCAACAATTACCCACAGTATGAGATTGTCATCGACAATGATGTGGCCATGCAGAAAGGGGTGTCGATCGCCGATGCGATGGATAACCTCTCCATCGTGGTGGGCAGCACCTGGGAACAGGGCTTCATACGCTTTGGCCAGTTCTACAAGGTTTATGTGCAGTCGGCTCCCGAGTTCCGTCGGTACCCGGAAGACCTGGAAAATATGTTCGTCAAAAACGATGATGGGGAAATGGTGCCTTACTCTTCATTTATGAAGATCAAGAAGACCCAGGGGATGAACGAGATCAACCGCTACAACCTGTATACCACCGCGATTATTCAAGGAGCGCCGGCGACAGGGTTCAGTAGTGGTCAGGCCATTGATGCGATCAAGGAGGTTGCCGAACAGACTCTGCCGCATGGTTATGGGATTGGCTGGCAGGGGCTTGCCTATGACGAGGCGAACAAAGGTAACACGGCAATTTACATCTTTGCGATCGTCGTGATCTTTGTGTATCTGGTTCTGGTAGGGCAATACGAGAGTTTCCTCCTGCCACTCGCGGTGATCGCCTCGTTACCTGTTGGTCTGTTTGGATCCTTCCTGTTCCTGAAGGCAATGGGATTAGCCAATGATGTCTACTGCCAGATTGGTCTCGTCATGCTGGTCGGTCTGCTGGGTAAGAATGCGATTTTGATCATTGAATTCGCTGTTCAGCGTAGACAGGAAGGCTTGAGCATCAAAGACGCGGCCATCGAAGGCGGTAATTTGCGATTCAGGCCGATTGTAATGACCTCTTTTGCCTTTATCGCCGGCCTGATTCCCCTGGTCCGGGCTACCGGTCCCGGAGCGATTGGTAACCGCACAATTGGATCTACGGCAGTTGGCGGAATGCTCATGGGGACATTAATTGGAGTCCTGGTGATTCCCGGTCTTTATTACCTGTTTGGCAAGATGGCTGACGGGAAGAAAATGATCCGGGACGAACACGATGAACCGCTCAGTGAATTATTTGAGCGCGACTCTTTAGCAGAAGCTGATCATGGCACCTGAATTGATCCTGGTCAGTTCGGGTGTTGTGGACCCTTCGTTTGTGAAGCAAAAGCTTCTTAAAACACAGGGGAGTCTCCCTCTCTTTTCTCAGTGCCTCAGTGTTGTTCGATCGTCCATTCCCCTCGGTTTCTCTATTTCGTGTATAATTCTGGCTTGCCATGAAATCAAATTAAGTTGAGATAGAACACAAGTCGAAGAAAGAACTGACTGTGATTGTTTTGACATGTATCTGAATCTGCCGCCAAACAAGGACATGAGCTGACAATCCACACAATAAATCCACACGGAAGTGGTTGTAAACCAGCAGCTTAAAGCTCTGGTCAAGTTGTCAAGGATTAGGCAGATGATTCTATCGATTCGATATTCTACCTCGAAGATAAAGAGACTCGCTTTCTGGCCGACGGTTATTTCGTCTCTGATGTTTTTGCTCACGTCGTGTAAAATTCCCTGCCTTCAAGATGCGGATGAGGGGCCGGGGATGCCGGACACCTTCAATGGAAGTTACGACGAAACCAATTCGGCAGAACTTGATTTTGCGGTACTTTTTGACGACCCCATGCTGTCGGGGTTGATTGACCAGGCAATGGTCGATAACCAGGAGTTGAAAATCCTGGCTCAGGACATTGATATCGCCAACAACGAGGCTTATGCCTGGACAGGGTCCTATCTGCCTTTCCTCAATTTGCGGGCTGGAGCAGGGATCGATAAACCCGGGCGCTATACCCGTGCCGGTGCTGTGGAAGATCAACTGCAGATAGCTCCCGGTAAAGGATTTCCCGAGCCACTCCCCAACTTCCTGCTCGCAGCCGATATCTCCTGGGAGATCGATATCTGGAGAAAACTGCGGAACTCCCGGGATGCAGCTTCCTTGCGCTATCTGGCTACCGAGGAGGGGCGAAACTATATCACGACTCGTCTGATCGCCGAGATAGCAGAAAATTATTATGAACTTCTGGCACTCGACAAACGCATGGAGACGTTAGATATCACTATCGGACTTCAGGAGCGAAGTCTCGAGGTTGCCAAAGCCAATAAAGAAGCAGCGCGGGGAACAGAACTGGCCGTTCAACGTTTCCAGGCTGAAGTACGTAAGAACCAGAGTGAAAAGCTGATCATCCAGCAGAGGCTGATTGAAACAGAAAACCGAATCAACTTCCTCGCCGGTCGTTATCCACAGTCTGTCGAACGCAAACAGGTGGATTTCTTCGAACTCAACATGCACACTCTCAATATTGGTGTGCCAGCCCAGATGCTGAATAACCGTGCCGATATTCGCCAGGCAGAACGAGAATTGCAGGCAGCGGGTCTTGAAATCCAGGTTGCCCGGGCCCGCTTCTATCCCTCTCTGGTATTGAATGCCGGCGTGGGGTATTCGGCCTTTAATCCCCGCTATCTTTTTATTACGCCGGAATCGCTGGTTTATAATGCCGTCGGGGAACTCGTGGCTCCCGTGATCAACAGACGCGCCATCAAGGCGGATTATCTCAATGCAAATGCCCGACAGATGCAGGCCGTTTATAAATATCAGCGTACTGTTTTGAATGCGTTCACTGAAGTGGTTAACCGTATCAACAAAGTAGAGAATTACGGCAAGAGCGTCGAGATCAAAAAGCAGCAGTTGAGAGCACTTGAAGAATCGGTCGATGTTGCCACAAAACTGTTCCAGAACGCCCGCGCCGAATATGTCGATGTACTGCTGGCCCAGCGTGACCTGCAGGATGCGAAAGTGGTTCTGATTGAAACCAAGCAGCAGCAACTGGCTGCCATCGTGAATACCTACCAGGCACTGGGGGGCGGCGGCGTGATCCCGACATATGATTACGGCCGGGTTACAATCACAGATGAACAATATGTGCCACCCATGCTCGAGGAAGATGCCTCACCGGCAGTGGATGGAGTTGTGCCACCCATGCTGAAAGAAGAAGAGTAAATCTCCCTGTTTATTTTTCTGTGCCCTGTCTGAAGTGTTTTACCCTGATTCCATCCGTAACAACTGATACCGGTGTACCTGCTTCGAAGTCCAGTTTTGTGAAGATATCGGTCGGCAGTTGCGGGTTCAGTTCAATGCTTTCGAGAGTATACTCTTTCCGCCTTGAAGGTTTTTGTTCTGAGTTTCGTTTTCCCTCTCTGGCTCGGTAGTATTCCGTGTGAGCCTGGTTGGGGAACCAGACGCCGGGGCTGACTTCCTGCCAGGCTTCAACAAGGGACGCTGAAATCGGGAGTTCCTTTGAAACGTGGTAATTGAAGTCCTCTCTGCGCACGGGAATCAGGTTTCGGTCTTGAGACAGCCAGAGGTTCGTTCGAGACCGGGGTTTACCAGTCGAGTCGAAGGTCTCCAGCTGGAGTGTGGTGCAAACCAGGCCCTGAAACGTTTCTGTGCCCAGTTTCGTAACCCGTGCAGTCAAAGCGGACTTTCCGGTAATCGCCTGTTCGGCTTCTTTTCCAGTCAGAAAGCTGGAGAGTGAAACAGGTAGCTGTCCGGAATCAAACAGAAAACGATGGGGACTGGTCTGGTTCAAGGTTCCGGATGGTGAATCTGAAATCAGACCACGTTTCTGGTTCCGCGGCGGTTCCTTGTTTTCTTCATCAGACATACTTTCTTTCCAGAAACTTCGAAAAGTTGTTCCATCAAACAGAGACAGGTTTTCTCTGGTTCCTGATTCGACTCGAATCCATGTTTCATTTGTGTGAATCTCCGCGGGATCTGACGCACGATAGCCATCCTGCAGCCAGTACAAGCCGAGAGTGAAGTTTAAAACAAACCGGCCTTGCGTGTGGATCTGTTGTCGGAACTTCTTCCCCTGTCTGATGAAAGAAATAGTAGACTGGCGTTTGATTGGTTTGGAACCCTCGTATTCAATTAACTCAGCCTGATCGATTTCAGTGGCATTCAGTTTGAACTGCAGATTCTGATACAAGGCTTCGTTCTGTTTTACCTTGGAAACTAATTGCTGCAGTTCCACAGATTGATCGGGCTGTTCTTGTGCACTGATTTCTGGGTTATTCAGGAACAGGCTGACCAGCAGCAGGATTGTAAACTGTAATGTACAGGAATATTGATTGATCCGCGTATTGTTAAGCAGCATGCAACCGCTCCTTTACTGATTTGAAATCCGACCAGAGAATAGCAGGTGACTTTTCAGTCTACTATACTAATGGATAAACTGTCGCTGGTGAATTAGAAAAAGCAGATTCACTCCAGATCATTACAAATAAGAATTCCAGACCAATGCACCTTGATCCCCGCGGATACAACTTCGCCATGAATTATGACCTGAAACAGCCTCGTCTTTCCTGCTTCTGTTTAGCGTTTATGATCCTCTTATTTTTGAAATATGTGCCTGACTGCAAAGCAGTTGGGGAGTGTGCAGACGTCATTCAGATGAGTTCAGGGCGCCATTTATTTCTGGACGACCAACTGATCGATTCTGAAATGACTGAGCACGTGAAACGACAGTTTAATCCGCCTCACGCGCTGCGCCGTGTGCTCAGGCCCGAAAAGTCGTGGGAAGCGTTGGGGTTCATTTTTTACTGCAGCGTGGTTGACCATGACGGGACGGCGATGCTGTATTACGGCGCTTATGATGGTGAAAAGCAGAAGCACTTCTGTCTGGCAACCAGTAAGGATGGACTAACCTGGAAACGACCTGAATTAAAGTTGAGCGACTATCAGGGATCGAAACTCAATAACATTTTCCCGTTTGAAGCGGTCGAAGTCGGCGTATTTCTTGATTCACACGCGCCTGCGGAAAAGCGGTTTCGTCTGTTGCACAATCGGCACTGGCCTGATCCCGCGCGGGCCGGCGTCTATCTGTCCTCCTCTGCCGATGGAATACACTGGCAACAGTCGGACATACGTCTGCTGCCTCGCGTTCCTGACAGTCAGCCTTCCGCCTGCTGGGATCCGAAAACACAGGAATACGCGGTCTATCTGCGGGCCTGGGATCCCAAACGTTCGATTGGTCGTGTGGCTGTCAAAGACATCGAAGTACCCTGGCCTTATGATGAAAGTGTTTCTCCTCTACATGTCTGGGGCAAGAAAAAAGTGGCAACCATCAGCCGTGAACTGCCAATTGTGATGCGGCCCGATGACAGTGACCCCGAGAATGTGCAACTTTATACCAGCAATGTGTTCCGTTACCCGTGGGCAGAGAACGCGTATTTAGCTTTCCCGGCGGCTTATTTTCTGTATCGGGGTACTCAATTAAAAGACCGTGCTTTGAATGGCAACGATGGGACGTTTGATGTGCAACTGGCGGTCAGTCACGATGGCATTCATTGGGACAGACAGCGGCAGGCCTGGATTCAACCAGATTATTTAGACGGCGTTCAACTGCAGTTGGTCAGTATGGGCACGGGGATGATCCGCCGAGGTCGCGAGCTGCATCAGTACTTTGTTGGCTGGCCGCATACACATGGTCGTCCGGTCGTCTGGGATCGTGATCTGATAAATCGTAAGGAATGGCTGAAACGCGATCGGGGTGGCATCTACTGCGCCACATCGCGTCTGGATGGATTCGTATCTATGGATGCAGGCAATCTACCGGGTACACTCACCACGAATCCGCTGGTAGTGACAGGCAGTCAGTTGAAACTAAACATCGACGTCGCCGGAACTGGTATTGCAACAGTTGCAATTCTGGATGACGCAGGCAACCCGATTCCCGGCTTTGCTGTAGCTGACTGTGAAGCGATTCACGCAGATTCCGTTGACTTTCCCGTGAAATGGAACGGTGGTCATGAATTGAAAGAACTGGCGGGCAAGTCGATCCGTCTGCAGTTTCGGATGCGGAATACGAAACTCTATGCGATTGAATTCACAGAATGAATAGGTCTGGACACGCTCAAACTTCTTCGGCGTCTGCTTCGATGGTCAGCAGATCGAGAAATGATAGAAAGTGATCCGCCACGAAATATTCCTCTGTCGAATCATCCAATCCCAACCCTTCCAGTAGGATCTGGAAGTCCTGATTCACGATAATCGTAGGCGTATCGTATTCCATATGATACGCCAGTATCCAGCGTTTGCCGACTTTGAAGGGACGGCCAAAGAACTGAAACGATTCAACGGGATCAAATAAAGGCTCTAGATCCAGTAGCAGCGGTTCGGGAAGTTTAATGCCGAAGCTGTTATAAGAGTTTTTGTCCGGAAAATGTATTACGTAAAACTGCTGAGCTGCATTGCTGCTGAGCGGACCAAAGACCTCTTCAAAGTCCAGCGGTTTGCGTTTGAACCAGTTCCAGAAAACCATGGCAGTAGTCTCACTCACTTGTGATCAGTTTTAGAAGGGCATCTGCAGAGTTTGCAGATCTGAAGTCACTTCGAATTAGTCTCAGGTTCTTCCTCATCATCTTCAATCTTATTACGATTCTGCAGCCAGCGAGCAACGCTCCAGCAGAACAGGGCCCAACTGAGCCCTGCAATCCAGCCGGCGATAACGTCAGTCGGGTAATGTACTCCCAGATAAATTCGACTCAAGCCCACCAGAATCGTCAGCAGGATCGCGACGCTGATCACATAAACTTTCAAAATGGTCCGCGGGATGACTGATGCCAGCAGTGCACCGAGAGTGAGATAAATTACTGCCGACAGCATGGAGTGGCCGCTGGGGAAGCTGCTGGTGTAGACGTGTGAGAGATGCGGCACCACATCGGGCCGCGGTCGGCTGATAAAATGCTTGAGCAGGGAACTGAGCAGCAACCCTCCCAGGGCGGCTGCCAGCAGCAGTGCAATCACGCGCGGCTTTTTTTCGATCCACAAATAGCCCGCCACGATCACCGTAAACAACACCAGGGCAGCCACCCCGCCAAACGCGGTCAGGTCGCGGCCCATTTCCTGTACCCAGACCGGCCCGATCGGAGTCGTCGGATCATCCGCTTTGCGTAATGATCGAATGACCCACTTGTCAAACGCCTGCGTTTCCTGTTCAAGTACTTCATCGGCAATTTCGATAAAGGCCCAGGTGGAAACAGCAAACCCCAGACAGACCAGCAGCAGCAGCGGTTCTCGACCTTTCAACCAGATAAGAGTTCGACGAAGGAATTCCAGAATTCGCTGATGCATGATTTCGACTCTGTCATTTCACTGCAGTAGTAGTTCACGATCATGGAACACATCGGTTTTATCATGTCTGTCGTGATCAATATTCTGTTTACTGTGATTGGTTATTTTATGCGAAACTGTTTAAACTGGGAATAATGAATCAAAAAAAGTACGACTCAATCCAGCATGATCTCGATAAATCACAGTCACTGCGTGACCTGCATTGGGCCATAACCAGCGCCTCTCTGATTTCACATTCCAGCCAAGATCCCGGCAGGTGGGAGCCCCCGGATCTGTCGCTGGTTAACGAACAGGAACTGATGGACTTCCTCGTGCCTTATTCCCGCTTCCGTGTGGGGCAGTACTTTGAAGGCCTGATATTATACTGGCTGGAACGGATTCGCAGGTTGAAAATTGTCGCGCAAAATCAACAGTTGTTTGTTGGGAACCAGACGATCGGTGAAATCGATTTCCTGTTTGAAGACGAAGCAGGGGAGTTGACTCACTGGGAGACCGCTGTGAAATATTATCTGCATTATCCCGCTGAAAATACGACCGGCAGTCATTTTATCGGCCCTAATGCCAAAGACAACTTTGAAAAGAAGTGCAGGCGGTTACTCGAATATCAGCTGCCTTTGAGCGAAACGCATTTTCCTGAGGTCGTGCGGCGTGTGGCGTTTGTCAAAGGCATCATTTTTTACAATCCTCATCTACCAGCATCCACCCCACTCCCGGAGCGGATGTCACCTGCACATCTAAAAGGCGTCTGGTTATATTTTTCTGAACTGGACTGGCTCAAAACGCAGTATAGCGACACTGTTTATCTGATCCGTGAAAAACCGGACTGGTTGTCCCCTGCTGTCAGAGATTCATGTATTGAGAAGTTATTGACCTTCTCTGAGCTAAAACGAGCTCTGGATGTTCATTTTCAGGAAGGGGACCGACCGCTGATGATCAGTATTTTAAAAGTGGTCGAGACTGACTGTCGGGAGATTAAGCGTCTGTTCGTTGTAGCTGAGAACTGGCCGGAGCAGAGTTAATCATAATTTGTCTGGTAATTCTTTAATCCATTCCGCCTGGTGTACCGTTACTCGTTTGAGACTTCCGCATTCTGCTGAAACGAGGATTTATTCAGACGGTATTTCAATCGATGAATTACGCTGCCGATCAAAATCTACATGGCATTCTGAAACGTACACTGCGTTCCCGCTGGTTTTGGGGAATCAGCAGCCTGTTTCTGCTGATACTGATGTTCGTTGCGACACCGTTGATACTCAGATATCGAACACTTTTCCATATCGCAGCCTTGGACGGTACAATTGATTATGAACAGTCCACTTTTGAATTTACCGTTTTCCCTTCCAACTGGGAAAATGTCATACGGCAAAATCGCGACAAAAAACGGATGAAGTCGTTCGACGAGGTGGAATCAATCAGTTTGGATGTGACGCAGGACAGTGACCTGGTCTGGCTGAATGATTTTCCGAACCTGGAAAGAATTTCTTTGAGTGGAAAAGGTCTCAGTAATACAGGTCTGGTTCACTTGAAGCGTTTTCACCGACTCAAAAGATTGATGCTCTGGAATACCAGCGTCAGTGATGATGGCCTGGTTCATCTAAAAGAACTGTCACAGCTTAATCATCTGGACCTGTTCTACACACCAGTGAGTGGCTCTGGTCTGGCACATTTACAGGGGCTGACGAACCTGACCTGGTTGAATCTGCAGGGAACGGCTGTTACGAATGCCGGGTTAAAACAGGTGAATTGTTTTTCAGCTCTGCGCGTACTCAATTTAAATCAAACCAGTATCAGCGACGCGGGCCTGGTTCATTTAAGAGACTTGCCGCAGCTAATAATATTGCAGCTGGAACAAACCCAGGTGACAGGCACAGGATTATCTGAACTGTCATCCCTGCCGAAGCTGTATTGCCTCAAATTGAATGGCTCGCTGATAAATGATTCAAGTATGAGCCATCTCAAATCATTCAAAACCTTGATAAGACTGGAACTGCAGGATACACAGATATCGGACGCCGGACTGGTACATCTTTCAGGTCTGCCTCTCTTGGATGCTCTTAATTTGAGCGGCACACAAGTGACCGATGCCGGTCTGGTTCATCTGCAGGAACTTCCCCGACTGAGACACATCTATGTAGAAAATACGCAGGTGACTTCAGAGGGATTGGAACAATTTCAAGCGAATTTACCGAGTTTCCGCGAGGCGCCATCACTGGCCGAATCGAATACTGAGTAATAACAATTCGTAATATTGCAGTGAGTAATAACTACTTCCTCTCCAGTGCCTCGCGATTCAGAATTATCAGGCTGTTCCCTTCCCGGGAAGCGACATACAGCAGGGGACCTCGCACCGCGACGCCATAGGTTTTATGTAACAGCTCGGAATCATGATATGCTGTCAGGAATGCGGGTTGAGCCGGGTTTGAAAGATCGACGACCGCAATACCGTCTCCTTCCACCATCGGCAGGTAGGCACGATTTCCTTCTACCACACAGCGATTTGGTTTCCCCAGTCGCCTGTCGAGCAGTTTGGCCTGCAATTCAGGTGCTGCCGGGTTGGGCAGGATCTTTGATATCCACAACCACCAGTCGATTCTGTTTGCCGAAGATCGTGCCTGCGTAGCCATAATCGCCGTGGAGAGTCACGCTGAACGGGCCATCGTTTTTCACATGTCTCAGTCTGTTTTAATCAACCCTTCATTGCCGGGGCCGATGGTCATTCCCTGTTTTCTGAGCACCTGTCTGCTTAATACGTTCGCCGTCAGAGGGAAGTCTTTCAGCATGACAGCAGAGTGCAGCAGTAAAGGGGTGGCTTCGTTGACCAGTTGGTTTGTTGCCAGGAAGTAGGCTGAGACCAGTTCCAGATTCTGGCGGATATCGCTGTGCGATTCTTTTGTCAGGTCTGTGACTATTTTCATATTCAGTTTGCGTTTGTCCGGTCGTTTGAGAAAAATCTGTAGTTTTTTCGCATATTCAATCCAGACCGCATAATCTCTGGCCAGCACGGGATTCTTTTCTAAATCGACGGTTGCCTGCAGCAGGCGATCGCGTTCTGCCTTGTTACCGGTCTGATCGGCCATACAGCTTCCCAGCAGTAATGTGGCCGGTGAGATTCGCGATAAATCACGAGTAGTCATCAGCGCGACCGATGCTTTCTGCGGCTCATTGATAATTGAATAAAAATGAAACAGCATCGTCTGATAACCGGGAGTCGAATGCGCATTCACACTCTGGAAATAAGCTTCCAGCTTATTCTGTGCTGCTTTGGCATCTCCCTTGTTATGACACAGACACCAGCGCAACCATTCAGCTGTTTGTGAGCTGTAGCGGTCTGCCGAGTCTGAAAAGATCTTGTTGGCTGTCTCGAAATCCCCATATTTTGAATGCAGGGCAATCAGACATCGAAACGAGTCGGTAGAGCCTGAGCGAAAGGCATGTTCCGCGTGCTCGAACGCTTTGTCCTTCTCGTCTCTTCTGGCATGCCAGTACGCGAGTTGTAGTTCCCAGTGAACCGTTTTTAAAGACGGACTTGGCAGTTCCAGCATCTTTCGGGTCAGCTTGACCCACTCTTCCTCTTTGTTCTGTTTCTGGTACAGGTAAGCCAGATGAGAATAGTAGTCGTCATCCTGGGAAATCGTTGTGAGATGTGCTAATACCCGTTGCAGATCCTGTTCTCTCGTTTCCTTATCTTTATCTTTATCTTTTGAAGGTTTCTGATAGCGGTCAGCGAGTGCAGCGAAAATCATCACTGACTCGGGGTATTTTTTCTCCAGTGCCTGCAATTCTTCAGGAGTCGATTTCTTATTATCGATGATGACCAGCTGGGCAGCTTCCGATTTTGGACTGATAACGGGCATGTCATCGAAATCCCTTGCCACATAATACTGATCCGAGACCTGGCGCAGGGAGAACAGGCTGGAATAGGTATAGTCAATCTGCCCAAATCGTGAATTGGTGGCCATCATGGGGAGTTGTGCCATCTGCATCCCGACTCTGACCATGGGGGCCAGGACCTGCTTATGTCGAAACGCGGGAGCCGGGGGACTGGGAAGAGACTGATTAACCTGATTCAGTAAAGCCATTACCTGGTTCGAATTCGTCTGTTGTAATTGAATCAGATTGTAGAACTGATGTGTGCGACAGATCGACTTGTAAGATTCAATGGTCGGCGTGGGGTCGAAGCCGACATAGTTTCGTGCCATATCTACGGTCACTTCGGCATTTGTGAAGCTTCGTTCCAGCAGCATGTGAGCCAGTACTGCGCTGGTAAACTCCCGTTTGGATTCCTTTTCTGCCGCCAGTTGATTCAGCCCGTTCATAAGCTCCTCCCGGGCAGCAATTTCCTGGTTCGTTGACGCTTTCTGTGTATAAGCAGTTAACGCTGATTTGATGTCAGGGGAAATCATGTTCAAATCAGGTATTTTTTGCAGGAGCAGTAGAATCGTATTCTGTCGGAGTGTATCAGACGAAATTCGCATGTGTCCCACGGTGCGGCCCAGTGACAGGCCATCACTGAGTCGCAGACAGTCCGGATTTTTTCCCAGCGCCTCCAGATAATTGGTCAGTGTCTGGCTGGACAGGCCGGACGCTTCAAACAACGCAGCCAGATAGAAAGGACCAAGGTGCGGCGCAGTGGTCTCCCGAGGTTTTCTTAACGCTTCCAGATCGTAGTCGGCGATCGCTTTGGCATAATACAGGGGGGCCTGCATGGCAGTCACCGGCTTCCAGCGTCCCTCTTTGACAGCTGTTTCATACTCAGCCAGGGTCTCAGCTGCGTCGGCATGGCGACCGTAAATGGCCTGCAGATACGCCAGCAGGACGGTCGCTTGGGGAATGGCCTGGCCGGCAGTGCGGGTGCCCAGATGAGTTCTGGCAAAGGCTTCATATTCGGTCGCAGGTGTGGAGGCGACTCCTTTCGCACGGAGTGCATAGAGCATTCCCCGTGCTTTACAGGCGGAACTGAAATCGCTCCAGTAAAATTCCGTCAGAACTCCCAGGTGCCCATACGCTTGTGCCAGTTGTAGATAGGCTTTCCAGTCTGGTCCGTTTTCATCGAGAAACTGATGCAGGCCTCTAATGATCTGGTACTGGGTTAAATAATCGAACTTGTACTGATCTTTGAGCAAGGATTCTGGAATCCTGGCAAACTTGGATTTCACCAAAGGGCGTTCTGGAATTCCCAGTTTTTTAAGAAGAGCCGGAAAGTCCTCGCGGGATGCGGTCGCCATCGCTTCTGCCATTTGAGGCAGGATATCAGGTTCCTTCCCATCAATCTTGAAATTTTTATTCAGCAGAAACTGACGTTCGTCCCCTTTTTCCTGATAGATGGCAAGACCAAAGACGAGATATCCTTTCGATCCACCAGGCCAGTAAGTTGATGAGACGACTCCGATTCGTCCAAACTGAGGCAATGGATTTTCGGGTAACGATTCTCCCAGCAGGGCATCGCGCGTGCGACAGCCCAGGTGCTCGCGTGCGGCGATCAGAAGTGCCTGACGCACCAGTTCACGCGATAAAGGACCGGGTTCCTTCTGCGCACCGCCGGCCAGGTAATGGCTACTCAAATATTCCAGACCGAAAACGGGCGTGCCATCTACAGAACCAACGGTTCCGGGGGGGCCGGGGGGCAGGCGGCTTGTGGTCTCGGTGCTGCCCCGTTTCTTGCGTTCCAGGCTGAACTTGATCGGTTTGATCTCTGAATCGGCGGCATTGGTATCCTGGAGCTTCAGAGAAATACTACACTGAGCGAGAATCAGACAGGCAAACAGCGTCTGTACTGGTTTCATAATCATAACCTGAAATTTGATGAGAGAACCTGTTCCACGGATCTGAAGGCGCTGGATCCTGATGACAGTTTTAAGCTTATTTGTGAGATAAGGGTCTAGTCAATAGTACAGTTGCTGGTCTGGTGGTTATTTTGGAATTTGTCCCTGCGGGGCAGGGCAAAGCACGGATTCCCTCCGATCCAGTAACATAATTGAGACGGGTCAGTGTCGGAAATCTAACAGATGATCATCTAGATTCACCCTGTCGAAGATTGATGGTGCACTCCAGGCAGTCCGCAGTGTGTGATCGATCTCGCAAGACTCTTTCAGGCAGGTGCCATAAAAGGGTAAGGTTCTGCCGGCTGGAACTGGTCGGTCTGATCGCCGCTGAGATTATAGTTGCCCACCAGTGTCAGTTTTCGTGTGCCTGAACCGGGGCTGAAATCGATCTGGTTGAGATCAACCCAGACCATCCCCGGGCTGGCGGTGTCTTCGTAGAAATAGATTTTGTGTTTCTGATCACTGACCGTACGCCAGATGGTGGAAGAGATGTTCGGTTGATCGGGAGTACTGATTCCGCGGGGAACACTCACATTCCGCATCACGCTGAAAACACTGGCGGCGGCCTCACGGGGATTGGCTGATTGCGCGCAGGCATTAATATAAAAGGAGGCCCGGGCAAACCGATCTGCAGCACGGTTGGTGCCCGGCAACATGACCGTTCCACCAATCTGCTGCCAGTATTTGTTCAATGCGATCTGTTCATCGAAGACAGGGGAGTTTGTCATGACCTGATATTGACGGCCATGGTGGATCTTCAACTCTCCCCCAATATATTCAAAAATGGCCGAGTCGCCTGAAGGATCGGAGAGGGAGAGATGAACCGTTCCCGCGGCCCCATTGGGGGCCACCACCGTCACCATCCGGAACGTCTCTTTGCGCAGTTCACTGACGGCCTCTTCGACCGTCGCAAACTGGTCCAGCACATACTGCGCCCAGGCGGAAATGACAATCGCGGGCCGCGGATCGTCGTCGGCCGGGTATTCTGATTCCACCAGGTACAGCAGATTGGCCACCAGTCCGGCTTCATTCATGCCATCCGCGGTTCCTCCTTCGTAGAGAGAAGCGACAACGGAGCCATATTGACTGTTCCAGCTTAATGAAGCGTCTCCCAGCCCCCCGTCGCGGGACATTCCCCGCGGAAAAATCCAGAGATTGCTCTGCAGGTCTTCTTTCCAGTCCATGGTTCGACCAGTCACAGTTTCGCCTTCCGGCCCCAGGTAAACCGCCCGTGTGCACATAATCTGCTTCCTTTTCAGAATCTGGTTTCAATCCAGTTTTTCCCTGTTTACTCAAAATCTCACTGCATCAAGTGGCTTGCTGAAATAACAAGCTACTTCCCCTCCCATCATAGCAAATTCTCTTGTTACTGTCAGACCAGGAAGGGGTATGCCTGAGTTCGCAGAAGTTTCTACTGAAAAAAAACGATCCTTTGTATCAGCTATTACGTTGATGATTAGCAGGAGACTCAGTATTCACTGCGGTGAAGTTGATAAAATATCCTCCGGAAAACTGTCCCCTTTTTCGGTTTCAGGAGTGAACAGTGTCTCTGATCGGGATAAAATAAGTTGTTTCTGAAAGTCTCTCCCTCCGGCATTCAATAAAGGTGCTCAACATGTCGTGTCAAAGTTGTCTGCTCACATTGGTTTGCCTGTTCTCTCCCTTGCCGGTTTTTGCGGGAGCACCTGAAGCGATTCCCGGTGATTACTATCAGAAACAGCTCTTTACGGATGACTTTTCCCGTCGGGAACTGGGAGGTTCATGGACGCTCTATAAAAGTTCCTCTGTTGTGAAAAATGGAGTCCTGCAAGGGGTCGAACTCGAAGGTGGCGGACATGCCGCCGTGCATCAGTTGTTGACCAAACGTTACAGTGATGTGGAATTGACCGTTGATCTCAAGTTTGCTGGTTCCCCTTCCACCAATCTCACATTCAACCAGCACAAGTTCAAGGGCTCGCATGCGGGACACCTCTGTCGCGTGGTGGTCTCGCCCACCAAGGTGACGCTCCGTGATGGTAAGACCGGTGTCTTCAGTAATGAGATCTTCAAAAAACGCCGGTCCAAAGAAAAGCTGACGGCGGAAGAACAGACGATCCTGAAAAAGACGCAGGCTGATTTTTCCGTCAAGCTGGATAAAGAAAAGTGGTACACGGTGACCGTGCGCATCAAGGGGGATCTGATGCAGGCCTTCATCGATGGCAAGTTGATCGGTTCCCTGCAGTCGCCCGGTATCGCACACGCGACCAAAGACAAGATTGGTCTGGTCACGCCGAAAGAGTCGATTCATTATGATAATGTGATTGTCAAAGTGCCTTGAGCTGTTTGATCATCCAATTAAAAAGAATGACATCAGATGCTTGAACTATTTTATGACCAGGATGATGCAGTGATGAGTAATATGCTCGCTGCTGTCCCTTTTGAAGATTCAACTTACTTACATAAGTTTGGTGGAATTCCACCACATTCCAGTATTATTCCGCCAGAAGGGACGGCTCCCTGGCAATTGCTGTATACGATTGATTTAGCTGATCCAGCGATTTCCCTGGAAATACCCGGATGCCGCTTCCTGTGTCTGTACAATGCCTTTCAATATGAACGACCTTTAATTCAGTATCGGCTCAAGTCAGACTCTGAAGTGGAATTTATATATCAGGATGATTTGAAGGTCTCGAATGATGCTCCTTTTTTACCGGATGGCAAATATCCAGATGTCTTGCCAGAGTCCAAAGCCATCCTGTTAGGGGAACCCGAAGAAGTTGTCTTTGACGAAGAGTTGGAAGAATTCTGGTTGGACGAGCTTGAAGATCAGGAAGACGCCGCCTCTTCCCCAGATAGAAATCAGCTTTGTGCTCTGTATGGCGGTGTGAGTCAGATGCAAATATTTGGACATACCAAATGTAAGGCTTGCGGAGAAACGATGGATTATCTGGCATCAGTAAGGGGGGAACCAGAAAAAGATGTCATCAGCCTCTGGGGCGGGGAAGAGTACGTATTAATTCTCTATCAAATCTGTCCAGCCTGTTACACGATAGAATCTGTTCCTCTAGTGAACTGAATGAAATCGTTCTAGATCGTATGAGGGGGTTTTTTATGTCCCATGAATTAATCACCGTTGCGACGTTAAGTTCACCTGTGGAAGCGAGTCTGGTTCAAAATGAACTGGAGGCGGCAGGCATTCGTTCGTTTATGTCGGATGAAGTCGCTGTCGGCATGGCCTGGTACCTGGGGAACGCGATAGGCGGAATCAAAGTGCAGGTTGCCGAGTCAGATGCGCCGCGTGCATTCGAAGTTGTGCATGACCATGAACCGGTAACGATTACTGAAGAGGATTGGCGCAACACAAAGGGTCTGGACGGCGAAGCAGGAGACTTTGATGAGCAGTGGGAAGAAGACGAAGCTGCCGATGCCGAAGTCACCGATTCCGATCTGAATCAAATGGTCGACAGAGCCTGGAAGATGGCCGTCTATGGCATCATGTTTTTTCCGCTGCAGTTGTATTCGCTCCTGCTGCTGGCAAAAATTGCGTTCAGAGGAGAGCACCTGTCAGTCGAACAGCGGCGCAAAGTGAGGATCAGTTACTTTGTAAATACGTGGATGATTCTGGTGTTACTGTTTCTGGCAATCGATGCTTCCACTCGGTTCTTTATACAGTTTCAGTAACAGGCAGAAAATCTCATGACAAATATTTTCTCCCTCTTCGGAGGCCTGGCACTCCTGTATAGCTCACTCATGGCCTTCTCTACCTTTGACGAGACGCATGCATTACTTCGAATGTTGAATTCTAAAAATGCAACAGTCATCCTGTTCTTCATAGCGGGATTCTTCTTTTTACCGTTTGTCATCACCCTCACTCAGCTGGGCTTGAACGGCGATCAGGGTCATTCGCTGGTTGAAGGCGAACCATCCCTTGAATCAAAGGAACGGCATAAGCAGCTTGCAGAACACTGTCCAACCTGGCAGTATGTCTGGAAAGGTTCTATCACTTCGATTGGTGTGATCATGATTGCGTTTACTCTCTTTGGAAACAGGATCGATCCCGCTTGTGCCTTTTTCTCAGCGATCAGTTTTCTCAGTGGATACTGGTTTGTCTTCGTCTATCCGACGGCCAGAAAGCTGTTTGGCTGAAATGAGTTTTCGAAACGTATTCTGATTTTAATGTCGGGGCGCTTGCTGTCTTCTTCCTCGCCCATCATGCTCTTGAGTGCCTGCTACTGAAAATTGAAGAATGGCACTTCCCTGACTTCCCCCCCTTGAGGACCGAATTACCGATGCGATTCAGAATATTGTCACTGGGACTCCTGTTACTGTGCAGTTCCACCGCTTTTGCCCAGAAAGATGCTACTCAAAGTAGCGAGCCAAAAACTCCGGTCACTTTTTATGTGATGGGCGACGTCCCTTACAAACCGGCTGAAGATGTCCTGCTGCCGGAACAGATTACGAAGTTACCAGACGATGCGGAATTCGTCGTACATGTGGGAGACATCAAAGCAGGGAGTACCCCCTGTCATGAAGGCGTTTATCAAAAAGTCGCAGGGATGCTGGCAAAATCAAACGTACCGGTATTTATCATCCCGGGAGACAACGAATGGAATGACTGTGCCCATCCCGCGGAAGCATGGAAGTTCTGGGAACAGTATTTCATGCGGTTCGATCGCCGCTGGCAGCATTCTTTTAAGATCTTTCGGCAACTGGAGCGGGAAGAGAACTTTTCCTTCGTGAAAGGCAATGTATTATTTATCGGAATCAATCTGGTGGGAGGACGGATTCACGACTCTGTGGAGTGGAAGCAACGCCATGCCGACAATCTGAACTGGGTACAGAGTAATCTGCGTCGTTTCGGAAACGAAGTCAGCAGCCTGGTCATTTTTGGTCACGCCAAACCGGTGAAAGCGCACAACGACTTCTTCGACCCGTTGAGTGAAACAGCGAAAGCATTTCAAAAGCCGATCCTCTACATCCATGGCGACGGCCATACCTGGATTTATGATCGTCCGTTTGCCGCGAGGAATCTGCTGCGTGTGGAAGTCGATCAGGGCGGGATCGCACCACCCCTGAAAGTGACGATCACAGATGATGCAACCAACCCCTTCCGGTTTGACCGACGTAACGGGAAGCCTGTGAAATAGGCAAGAATCCTTCAAAACAAGCCTGTAATCGTGCTTTGCATCATTTTTCTGTTTGTGTCTGCCCCGAGGTGCTGGCTAAACTGAGGTAACAACCTGAGTAACAGCTTCGATCACAGACAGACGGAATCAGAACATGTTTATTACCAGACTCGAATCACTGCGGGGCATTGCTGCTCTGATGGTTGCGGTGAGCCATTGTCTGATTGTGTTTGCTGTGAATCAGAATGAGATGATCTGGGCGACTCCGCTGCAGGAGACGCAGGGAACTCAGGCATTTATCACGCGGCTGTTGCTCATTCCCTTTAATGGCGGAGCCGCGGTGACGGTCTTTTTTGTGCTGAGCGGCTACGTGCTGGGGCTGTCACTCGACCGGAAGTCAAAATCACTGGGAACGTGCTTTGCTTTTTATGTGAAACGACTGTTTCGCATTTACCCGGCTTATCTGGTCTGCCTGACGCTGATCATTTTTTCAATCGCCTGCTTTCACACCTATACTGTGTATCCTGATACCTCAGTCTGGTTCAAAGAGTGGTACCAGAATCCGATTACCATCGATAATGTACTGGCCAATTACACACTCTTCGAAACCAATCTCAATCAGGTTGCGTGGACACTGAAGGTGGAACTGGTCATGTCCGTAGTGTTTCCACTGGCGTATATTGTCAGCCGAAGTACAGGCGCAAAACTGAATCTGCTGTTTCTGTTCCTGCTCGTCGTCTGCAGCCTGATCCGCGGCTTGTTGCCGGGCAGTCTCTATTTTATGTATGGGTATGTATTTTACCTGGGGCTGATATTGCCCACATTGATAGAGAAACTGAATCAACTTGTCAGTCTGAAAGCCTGGAATACACTGTTTCTGATCAGCATTGCCTGTTTAATATCGGCTCGCTCAGTGTTCTCGCCCGGTAATCTGTTCTGCGCAGTTCTGATGGAAGCGGTTTTTGCAACACTTCTGATCGCAATTCTTGCAGACGGAAAAACCAACCCGCTGCTGAGCCGTGTCCTGGATGTTCCGCTTGTCCGCAAGCTCGGCCTGTTGTCTTACTCATTCTATATCTATCATTTTATCATCCTGTACTGGCTCGCCTGTGGTTTGCTGGCTGTCGTCAGTCCGACGGTTACCGCTGCATATCCTGTTATGCTCGGTCTGTTGCTGGCTGTTGTGTCGGTTGTGATCAGTTATTATGTCGCATTCCTTTCGTATCATTTGGTCGAACGTCCGATGATTAAATGCGGGGCGGCGACCGCCGTGAAAGTGAGTCGCAGCTCTGGTACAGTCCCGAATGTTGCTCTCGCTTCACAGGAAACAGGTTCCATTTCCGAGAGGGGGATTGAAAGCCCGTCCTTCTCCCGGAAAACGGAAAAATAGAGTCTAAAACAGGTTTCGCTGATTTCAGTCTGGATGTGATCGCTGTAAAATTAAGGGAAACTGTGTCTCACCTGTTTTCCCCTGCCAATTAGACCATCCAACTGCTGGGATCATTCCATGCTACCGCAAAAAATATCTGTCTTTCGAATCGCTATTTGTGCTGCTTTGATATTCATCGCAATTAACCCTCTTTCCGCTGAGGAAAAATCCAGTGAATCTCGCGCGTATGAACGCTGGATCTGGACCGAGTTAATTGCCTTCGATAATCAGCAGGACGATTATGGCGTTCAACAGTATCTCGATAAAGCGGGATTCACTCCCACTTCGATATGCCTGTTGATAGGTTCCCCCGATTTTGTACTGTCACATCCTGGACTGGAGCAGGACTTCCCCCTCTATCCCGAGTACTGTTCGCGAGAAGGACATGAATTCAACCGCGAGCGAAAACGCCAGGACTGGACCAGTTTTCAACTTCGCGCGCTCATTAAAAATTTACAAAAACAGGGCGTACAGGTCTTTCTCAGCACCTTTGCGAAGTATACGCGGGATAGGACTCATCGCGAATGGATCAGCGATCATCTGGAAGTCCTGCATGTCTGGAAAGGCTATGGCAAAGTCTGGGGATTGAATTGTCTGTCCCGGCTGAATGACGGCTCTTATTTCGAAGATTATTTTGCATCACAGATGGTCAAAACGCTGTCTGACTACGGTTTCGATGGCTGGCATGGTGCAGATGGATTTGGCCCACTTTCAGGAAATATTCACCTGACATCTTATTCTGACGATATGATCGAGCAGTTTCAAAAGGCATCCGGTCTGGAATTACCGGCTGTTGTTACACAGGAATGTGGATACGATGCCGACAAGCTGACGGCACGGGGAGACTGGATCCTGAAACACAAACGGGCGGAATGGAGTGAATTCTATTCAGATCGCTGGGCGCGGTTCTGGTCGACGATGGTGGACGCCCTGCATGCCCGTCAGAAGCAGGCGGTCATTAATTCGGCCTGGGGACGGGCTCCGTTTGAATCCCTTTATCGTTACGGCGTTGATTATCAGCGAATTGCCCAGACAGGCGTCGATGGAGTCATCGTGGAAACTGTTGCCGCCAGCCTGGCGATGGACCCGCGCCTTTCTGCCGTTGATCGGCACGATGACTTCCTGTCCATGCTGATGCTCATGCGAGCCGCTCTGCCCGATACTCGACTGATAAACCTGCAGACGGTGCATGATGTCGTGGAGCAGTGGGACGCTATTCATCATCATCCCACCGTGCTGGAACGGGAAATTCAAGCGCTGGCGAATGTGTTTCACATTATGCCCGATGGCTCACTCAAGCCCAGTTCCGACGGTTTTCTGATCTGCCTGGGCGATGGCCTGAGCCGCGAAGAATGGCAGTGGCTGAGGGAACGCTGGGATCTTGCCTTTACACAACCTCCACTACAAACGGACGGCGTCACGGTTGTCTGGTCGGACGCCGCATATCGCGCACAAATGGCTGATTTCATTAAAACACGCAGCTGGAATACGCATCGTCTTGTTGCAGAACTGATGGGGGCCGGGGCGACGATGCAGGCGACGATTAATGTGAAATCACTCGCCAAGGCGAAAGGCGCTATTCTGGTACCGAATCCTCACCTGCTCCCCGCTGAGGAACTGACCCGCGTTTTGCAATACCAGGGTGGACCTGTGGTTCTGATCGGGCGTAAAGTGGCGTCACTGCCGTCCGCTGATTTTGAATTCAGCGATGTTTATCCACCCCATGAACTCTGGTGTGGCGTATATAGCACTGGATCTGAAACAGAGATCACAGCGGTAGAAATTATTAAGGACGGTGAGGAAACGCCCCTGGGTGATCCGGCCAGTCTCTCCGCTCCCCGCAGTTACTGGACTCATCTGACTTATCGCAAAGTATCTCCAAGCTTCCTGAAAGCGTGCGCCGAAACACTGCAACAGGTATCCCAGGCGATTACCGTCACGTCCGATCAGGGAGCGGTGGCGTTGATGCCAGTGAAACAGGCGGATGGACGCATTCGCATGGCGATCAAGAGTCGCTCCCTGAGTTATGCACGCCCCGAGATTGATGTCAGGAAACCAGTCAAGTCGGTCAAAGTGCTGACTGACTTCCCGAGTGTTGCCATTCATCCCCAGGGCTCAAAATTCAGTGTGCGCGTTCCGGGACGGGGCATTATCGTAGTCGAAATTGAGTTGGAAGAAATGATGACGGCCCCTGTTTCAACGAAAGGTCAAAAACAATGATCCGCATCGAAGAACTGCTGGAGCAAATTGCAGATCTGACCGCGGAAGATCAGGACGAATTTGAGGTTACCGTCCAATTGCAGGACCCACTTTCGGCGGATGAGCTGAAAAGCCTGATCGATAAGATACCACTGCCTCAGGAGCTGTGTGACTTTTATGCCCTCACCAATGGTATGCAACTTTTATCGGAAGAGTTGTTCGACGCGGATTCACTGCAGTACGTACAGGGATTCATTACGTTCCACAGTTTTGGTAATGGCGATTTTACCTGCATCGCAACGAAAAAATCGGAGTACCCGGAGGGGAGTGTGCTGTTCATGAATCATTGTCCTGACAGCGTGGTACAGGTTGCCGACTCTCTCTGTGACTGGATGGAGAAAGTGGTCTCCGAAATTCAATCAAAGGGTGGTTTGCTGCATCCTGCCGACTACTATCGTCACCCAGACGAGCAGGGCGTCTATAGCCATGTATTGAACGAACTTAAAAGTAAAGGCGACGAACTGCATAGTTGAGCTGTTGTTTTACAATCCATAGCAAAAATAGGATCTCTTTAAATAACCGGGAATAAATCCTGCCTGAAACAGATCTCATAAGCAGTAAGCGAATCTGCTTCCTTGATCTTTTTCGGGTGAGGTTCCAGCATGTCTCAGACATTTCATCGATCATTTTGTCGTCGTCTCTGTTGTTGGCTGGATCGTGAACTGCGCATGTACGCGGTCGCACGAGTGGTGACATTAATCCTGGTCCTGTCGCTGCTGACTCTACCGGGCTGCAGTTATTTTTACGATCTGTTTCTGGAAGGCCAGGTATTGGCGGGGGCCGATCAAACGCCGGTCTCGGGCGCAAAAGTCACACTTGTAATTATGAACTCAGACGGCGCCACCTGTGTGACAGATTCACAGGGGCGATGGGAGTTAAAAGACTCCCTGAGTGATTCCTGGTTCGTGCCCGGAAAAGACAAGAAGCGGTGGCTCAAATCCGATAAAATCAAGCTGCGTATTGAAGCCCAGGGGGAGACATATTTCGTGCCTTGTCCCCGCGTGGCGTTACAGGATTCCTATGACTGCTTTGGTTTTGTGATGACGGTGCTGGAGATACAACCGGAACCACAAGTCAGAGAACTGCTGCCCGAGTTTCAGCCCCTTGAAGCCGTAAAGCCTTGTCATTCAGATGATTAAGGCAATAAAACATTTCTCTGACGGAATGTAAAAAGCTTTTCAGCTCCTGTCGATTTGACCGGATGCCGTTCGACTACAGGGTAGAACACCAACACACCCTGTTTTGAAGGAACATCTGATGCCATTCGACGCTGACTGTCACTGTCAGAGATATCAGCTGCCGGCTTCGGGAGGAATCCCGACTGTGCAGACTCAGAGACGCAGACTCTACTTCAAACAGGGGCTGGCTTCGCTGCTTTCGACCCTGGTGCTGATTCTGATGCCGAAATGCCCGGTTTGTGTGGCTGCCTGGGTGACGTTCTTTACGGGAGTCGGACTCTCACTGACCGTCGCGGCGTGGCTCAGACTGTTCCTGATGGCGACAAGCTGTGTGGTGCTGACGCTCTTTGTGTTTCTGCGGCTGAAACATTTTTTCTCAGCCCCACAACTGACTGACAGAGCAAGTATCCCTTACCGAAAACATTCTTAACCAAGGAGAGTTACTATGAGTACCGAAAACGCTGTCGCCCATCCCGAAATAGTGACCGAGCAACAGTGGTTGAGCGAACGACTGGATCTGTTAACTGCTGAAAAGAAACTGACGCAGCAGCTGGATCGCGTCAATGCGCTGCGGCGTAAGCTGCCGATGGTCAAGCTGGAGAAGGATTACCAGTTTGACGGACCCGATGGCAAGCTGAGTCTGCTGGATCTATTTGAGGGACGCCGCCAGTTGATCGTCTATCACTTCATGTTTGATCCTGACTGGGAGAAAGGCTGTGGAGGCTGTACGGGTCTGATTAATGCGATGGGTGATCTGTCAATGCTGCATGATCGCGATACCACTTTTGCGTTGATCTCGCGAGCACCCCTGGAAAAACTGTTGAAGATGAAAGCCGATCAGGGCTGGAACCGGACCTGGGTTTCGTCCTTCGAAAGCGATTTCAATTACGATTTCCATGTGACGCTCGATGACAAGATCACGCCGCCTCAGTACAACTATCGCACCCAGGCAGAGCTGCAGCAGCGCAAAAATGACGAGCCTTATTTTCTGTCGGGCGAAATGCATGGCATGAGCGTCTTTTTCCGGTTGGGTGATGACATCTATCACACCTATTCCACGTATGCGCGAGGATGTGAAGGCCTGACGAATGCCTACAGCCTGCTGGATATCACTCCCTACGGTCGCCAGGAAGAATTCGAAGATTCCCCCGTAGGCTGGCCACAGAAGCCAACGTATGGTTAACGAAGGAGACGCTACAGAACAGAATGAAGGAAGGAGTCGGTTAGACGTCAGTCAGAAGACGTATTTCCGGCCTCCCATTCTTTGACAGAAGTCTTCGATGCTTCCAGCTGCTTTTTATGACGAATTTTATCGTGACGGTAACAATTCCAGAAAACGACTGGCATCCAAATCAGAGTCAGACAGATCATGAACATATCGTTATCAAGAAACGGCAGCTCAATAAACTTGTGCCCCACCAGAATGGTCAAAAATACAAGCACCATTCCTCCTGAAAAAATGAGAAAGGAACTGGTCTCTTTATCCGCACTGAGTTTTTGCGAGACCATTCCCTGTTTGGGCGTAGAGAATCTCAGAAACAGCCAGAGCGCCGTAGGCGTTAAAGGAGCAGACAAGAGACGCGGTAGGTTAAACTTCCAGGCCGCCAGGACTCCCCCGACCGTAAATAATAGAATCCAAGGCAGCAGAAGCCGGTCCCAGCGTTTCCTGGTGAGCAGGACTTCATCATTGTCCGGCACAGGCAGTGCCTGGGGATCATATCGCCTGAGCGGCATCGCCACACGATGACAAAACAGATCCCAGCCCTCTTGATTTGGTTCGGGAATCTGCGCTCGAAGATATTCCACGATCCTGAGTCGATCTTCACACGGAAAGTTTTTTAGATAGATTCTGATTTTCTCAGTCAGGGTTTTCAGTTTGATACCACCAGAGGGACTGGCGATCCAGCGGAGCTGTCTGATGCGGTCCAGATCGAGTTCTTTTCGCAGCAGGACTCCCTGCTCAATGATTTTATTATCTTGAATCGTCAGAGATGCATAGTGATAAGTGAGGATCAGCCATATTGACAGACTCATGAAGAAAGTACAGATGAAACCTGCTAACAATATTTGCGACATTTTTTGATTCGCGGGAGCTCCTGCCCTGAATTCCAGAATCATTCCGATAGTCATGAATGAAGCAATTAATAGCCCTGCGAAAGACACATTCCGATAATATTTTCTTAACCGAAACTGTTTCTCATTACATGAGGAATCGGGAGATTTTGTGAGGGATCCATTCATGGTTAGTGATCACTCTGTTCAAGAGAGTAAACAGGGGAAGTCTCAATCAGGTAAACGGATCAGGGAGAGACAGGATTAATTAAATCTGCTGAAATTAGTATTTCCTGGAAAAAGAGAGTCTTTCTTGTATCGAGGTTATTTAACATTCCAGCCTCCCGAAATCAGGATGACTAAGATATATCCCCAGATGGGAGCCGTGATCAACACGATCCCACTGACGACGATGAGTGAGACTGTGATTTTCATTGAGCGGTGTCTGCGATAGGCGCAGTAGATACCGACTCCCCAGATGACAATGAAAAACAGAGGCGACAGCTGAAACAGCGGGGCCATGAAACGCCCCTGGGGAAAGAGAGGCCTCAGCAGATATGGCAGAACAAAAATCACAAACGCCCCGCAGGCGAGTGTCGCCAGTAGTAATATCACTGACCAGACTGCTACAATCTGCCAGGGAAATGATTTGCTTTGGGTTGCGGATTCACTAAGACCTGTTTCTTCAGATTGATTCATCAAACGCCCTTTCTGAATAGATTACAGGAATTGTAACAGAATACTCAGAGACACAAGACCAAAGTAGAGTGTCTGACATTTAAGGTATTGATAGCATGTTTCTGCTTCAGCAGCCAAAGGAAAAACAGATTGACGACTTTATCGAAGTTCAGGCACAGCTGGAGTTTACCTACTCCTCTCTTGGAGCGACGCGGTCACCTGCACCGCCTGACGGCTTTCAGGTCGATCATAACCGGATCTGTCTGGGGCAGGGGAGAGCCGTGTATGAGCAGGCGAAGCGGGCACTGCAGGACTGGCAGCACTTTCGGCTGAACTGGGTGAGTCTGCATCGTCAAGAAGAAGCCTTGCCGGAGCCGGGACAGACCGTGGCGATCCTCGCGCATGCGCTGGGACTGTGGGTTCTGAATGCGAGCCGGGTGGTGTATGTGCTGGAAGAAACAGAGCCCGTTCAACGGTATGCCTTCGCGTATGGTACTCTGCCCGAACATGCGGAGTGCGGCGAAGAACGCTTTCAGGTGGAATGGCGGGCCGACGATGATTCGGTCTGGTACGATCTGTATGCTTTCTCTCGACCGCAGCAGTTGTTATCGAAAATCGCTTATCCCTATGTGCGTCGCAAACAGAAACAGTTTGCCCGCGATTCGCTGCAGGCGATGCAGACAGCGGTTGGAAAAGATAAGAAATGACTCGCGAACAGAATACCGTTATCTGTATGATCGTTGAATGCAATCATTGCTGATGTCGTATACTGAGTACGTTTCAGCGATTAAAAGTATTGACTCGCAAGCCTGCAATGGAAAACAGAATGTCAAACGGTCATACAAGCCTACCACAATCTTCCCCAGTGCTCATTGTCGGAGCCGGTCCGACGGGGCTCTCACTGGCCGTGGAGTTGGCGCGACGGAATATTGAATGCCTGCTGATTGATCGTCGCCCGGAACCTTTGCCCTTTGATCGCGCAACGGTTATTCACAGCCGCTCGCTGGAAATCTTTGAGTCAATGGGTGTCATCGATGCGTTTCTGGAGCGGGGGCATCTGATGCGAGGCTTTAATATCTTTGCCTATGGTCAGATCGTCGCCCAGACCGACTTCAACGGTCTGGAATGCCGGCATCCCTACGACCTGAATTTATCGGAAAATGAAACGGAAGAGATACTGACGGAACGACTTGTCGCGCTGGGAGGTGCCGTTGCCCGGGGTTGGGAGCTGAGCAGTCTGGAACAGAGCGAGTCGCATGTCACGGCGCAGTTACGGTCCACCAATGGAACCGAACAGACAGTGACAGCCGACTGGCTGGTAGGCACTGATGGAATTCACAGCCGGGTTCGAGAGTCCTGTGAAATTGATGTCGACGGCCATCGCTATCTGCGTCGCTGGGGAGTGATCGATGGCCATTTAAAAGACTGGCAGCATGCTTCGGATCGGGCGGCGATTCAAATTGAAGCACCGGCTTTGAATCCGATTCCTCTTCCACGGGAACGCTGGCGGATTTACTTCCGGGCCGATGATGACATCGACAATGCTGCGCTGCTGGAACAGATCAACGCCGGTCTCAATGCTCTGTCGCCCGGTTCCCGGCTGCATGAACCGGATGAACCGATGTTGTATCATACGTATCGACAGTTGAGTGCCCACTATCAGTCGGGACGGGTTCTGCTGGCCGGTGATGCCGCGCATGCCTGCAGCCCGATTGAAGGGCATGGCATGAATATGGGTATTCACGACTCGTTTAACCTGGGCTGGAAGCTGGCGCTCGTTATTCAGGGGACGGCGGATGCGAAACTGCTGGAAAGTTATGAGCAGGAACGGCGGCCCGCTGCTGCTGCCGTGGGCGCTTCTGGAGACACCGCGGAAGCGCTTCGGAGTATTCCCAATGACCCGGCTGCCATCGAGCGAGTGAAACGTGCTCTGTGTGCCCTGCTGTATACGTCCAGGGGAAAACTGCAGGCGGCCCAGGCAGAATCTGAACTGGAACTACACTATCGCGATAGCCCTCTGGTCAGTGGTTACCATTCAGCTGGCGACGCAGCCCGGCAACATTGGTTGGGACCACTGCCCGGCGATTGCACCCCCGATGCCGGTCCACTCCTGAAGTCTGGTTCTGCTGAAGCCATTCAGTTGAGCCAGTTGATCTGCAACGAGGGACACAGTCTGCTCTGGATGGCCACGGATCAGACCGAGGTTCCTGATTTCGAAAAATTCCATCACATTCTGCAAGCCTGTGGCGAATTCTGGATCATCTCAACTGCTCCGCCACCAGAGTTCCTGCCGGAATCATCTCTTCAGGAATGCTGGCTGCATGATGTCGAAGGAAAGGTACATGCGCGGTTTGGTGTGATCGACGCCAGCCTGTTTCTGATTCGCCCCGATGGGCATATCGCATTTCGCAGTGAACCACCTGAGCTGGCGCGCGTCGCCAGTTATTTTGAGAACCTGTTCAATTAGCGCGTTGAATTTCGAGTTCAGCGCGCGAAAAGTGCCGGGAATCTCCCATCGACTGGTATAGCAGACAACATCGCTCGATCTCGGAATTCGAGGATGCTGCCTGCCCCAAGGAGTTACACCGTTTTCGTCTTGGATCGATTCCCGGCACAGCGATGATGTGGACCATCAGCACACAGTTAACCTGCGCCCCGTTTTACTGTAACGTCTCCCAGGCTGTTTGGTACGAGTCAAATAGATTGGAAATCGCTCAGATTCTACAGGGTGAACTCTAACTATTAGGGTCTTTTAGGGTCTTTCGTTCGTGTGGTGTCCGGGTTCAGTCTCCCTTTGATCTTATACAGGGCTGCCTTCTTTTCATCGGTATCGATGATCCCGTCTCGGTTGGTGTCAAGCGTGCGGAAGAGTCGCTGCAGAGAGCGTGGAACTTCGTCTGGACTGACGACGGTGTCCAGATTGGTATCCAGTCGCTTGAAAATATCTTCGTTGAGTCCAAGTCCATTGACGTCGGAACGGCCGCTGAGCATTTTGGTGCGATCGATGACGGCCAGCTGTTCCATGCGGTTCAAAACACCGTCACCATTGGCATCGGCGTCTTTTACTTTGGATCGCATTTTAGGAGGAACTTCATTGCCGACGATCATGCCATCCCGGTTCTGATCGAGAGTCAGCATCATCTGTGTGACCAGTTCTGCGGTATCCGTGGTGGTAGTCTGCGTCCCTGTCATGCCTCCTCCGCCACGCATCATACTGCCACCCATCTGCGCACCTCCACCTCCCTGCTGGCACTGACCTCCTCCGCCACCTTGCTGACCCATCTGTTGGCCTCCGCCGCCTCCACCACCGCGGGGGCCGCCTCCTCCACCACCACCGCCTCGCTGGGCAAAAGCGTCTGTGGAAAACATGGATAACGCCAGAATTGTAAGTAACATACTGAATTTTCGCATACGTAAAATCCCCCTATCGGACAACAGGTGTCAAACTAAAAAATACAGTTGGCCCGATACTGCAGTGGATTGCTCGCTTAATAGCGTCAGCTGCTGGAAACTGAAGCTTCCAAAACGAATGTTTTAAGACAGGAATAAATACATGGACTCATGGTCTGAGCTGTATCTCATAATATAATAACAGTTTATGAGAGCGGATGTTGTCGTTTCGAATCAGGATCTCACCCCCTGTTTATTAAAACGCAAACCGAAATGGTATTGCTACCAGCGTTTTGCAAAAAAGGGGAAACAAATTCCGGCATTAACTGATAAAGAGAGACATACCGTTCGACTGAGACTCAATGTGTTACAATGGAAGCTGAGAAGTATGTATCCATCGCATAAAGAAACATTAGTATGATCGTTGTCAAAAACAGAGACTGGAATCGTAATTACCGGGAAATTGTCATCGACAGTATCTATGACTCTTTTCCCCCGCAATCATACTTTGCGGACATTGATGGCGAACAGTTAGTACATGCCCGGGGGGATGACTACGATGAAATCATCCGGGACTTTTCAGGGAAGACCTGGGATCAGCTGGATCACAGGTTGATCTCAATTCACCATGAAGCGCCGGTATTCATGTCATATTGGGGGTTTCTGAAATTTCTTCCTGCCTGTTTAGTCGATTTGTTTGACGACGATACTCAGGTTATACATTCTGTCTGGAACCGACTGCTGGAACTGGAAAATGAAAGTACTGTCATTCCTCAGAGCAATGAGTTAAACAACGACCAGCGTATCTGCTGTATCCTGGCATTTGTCAGAGTCACTGATTTACCCCTCGACACGAGGATGCCTGCGCGGACACCGGAAGAATATTATCACAATCCCAGTCCGGAGGCGGCGTTTAATATTGTCACTCTGGGACTGCATCACGAACGCATTACTGCCATTCGCACACAAATTGAAGCGATCAATGACAGCTTCGTGGGAGAACGCTGGGACAGCGGGTAGATTTCACTTGAAACTATTGCATTGAGGTTGATCAATTGATAGTTACTCAAAATAGTTTGATACTCACCAGAGAATCACAATGAAAAAAAATATGATTTTAGTGCTGTGCTGTTTTATCTGCCAGGGATGTATGCAGTCTCCTCGAGATAAAGCAATTCAGGCCATCAGAGATGCGGGGGGTAAAGTCATCTTTGCACCGGGAACGGATGAAAGTACCGGAAATCTGGGAGACAAAACGGTCAGTATGGTGATGTTAAATGAAATTCCAGTAGACGATTCGATCCTTGTCCATGTCAGCAAACTGACTGAGGTTACCTCCTTGTGGATTATCGGTACCGAAATTACGGATCAGGGTTTGACACTACTTCGAGATTTACAGGGTTTACAAAGTCTGTATATTACAAACAACCAGATCTCTGATGCTGGTATCCAGCAACTTCCGCAAGTAAACCTTGTTGAATTAACTCTTGGTGGAACAAAAATTACAGATGAATCTCTAAAGCATTTTTCAAATAGTTCAGACCTGAATACGTTAAATGTAGGAAAGACTGCAGTTTCTGATCGTGGTCTTCAATATGTCAGTCAATTCAAAAAGTTGGAAAGGCTCTATCTTCATGAAACTCAAATTACGGATGAGGGAATGCAGCAAATTCAGGGTTTGAAAAATCTCAAATCTCTCATGCTTAATGAGACTGAAATTACGGACTCAGGATTAACTGCTCTCAGAAATCTGGATCAATTGGAGGAACTCTTTCTCAATGAAACAAAAATCACTGGTGCGGGGCTCAAAAATTTAGAGCGACTTACTCGATTAAGTAAACTGATCCTTTCAGAAACAGATATTACTGATGCTGACATCAAATATCTGAAGGAGTTACCGGCTTTGAAGAGGCTGTATTTGGATCAGACTCAGCTGACTGATGATGGTCTGTCGCAAATCGTTGACTTTCCCAGCTTGGAAATGTTGGATGTATCCAATAATCAGATTACTGATGCAGGGTTGATATACCTGCTGCAAAACGGAAAACAATGGTCATCAATTAATCTGTCAGGCAATCAAATAACTGATGCGGGCTTATCTATCTTAGGAAAATCGCATATTGAGTTAACTCTTGATTTAAGTAACACTGAGGTGACCGACGCCGGACTAAAATATTTGACCTCAATGAACATGTTGTTCGGTTTATCACTCAATAATTGCCAAATATCAGACCAGGGCGTCCAGACTTTAATGGAATTACCTGCCTTGAAGTCAATTCAATTGAACGGGACTGACATCACAGATTGCAGTCTGGAAATTATTAAAACGAAATCCGATATGCTGGTACTCTATCTGGATGATACGAAATTGACAGATGCTGGTTTCAGTCAATTGCAGGGTTTGACTGGTTTGCAAATATTATCACTCAATAATACAGCTGTGACCGACGCCAGCTTGAAGTTCTTTAATAAGATGACAAAACTATTCGAACTCAATCTAAAACAAACTGCTGTCTCAGATGCAGCTGTTCAGAAATTACTGAAAAAAATCAATAAGACCGAACAGATCTGCCACATCAATCGGTAAGCCGATGGGTCACTTCTCTCATTCTTTTACTGAATTGAGTCGGTCCACTAGAATGGTAACATGTAGTCTCTTTTGCGTCGGGCTCAAGCAGCGAAATTCATCGCAGGCCTGGTATTGCACCTGACTGCTGATTTCATATTCACCAGGCTGGGCCTCTTTCGTTACCAGAATCATCTGTTGAAATTCGACCTGGCCTGAATAAACGGGGTGCCTGTCAGCCGACTGGGAACGACCAGAAGGGGGAGCCTGCCAGTCCCCTTGAGTCTCAAATCCGTCAGGCAATTCCAGTTTGAGTTGCGTGGCGACATTTTCGGGTTGTGCCTCCAGCGACCGGATTTCCCACAAGGGGGCAATATCAAACTTCACTGTCACAGGGAAGCTTGCTCCCGGTTTTACTTGTTGATGTGGGATTTCAAGCTGGATCGAAACCTGCTGACCCTCCACGCGATCAGAAACCACAGTCTGGCTTACCTGCTGACTTGCAGGGGGAACACTGGTTTCCACTTCCGGTTGATTCACAGTGGTGCTGCTTTCCGGAATCACTTTCTGGTCAGAAGCCTGCTCACAGCCTGAGGACGTAAGCAGAGAACCGCCCAGGCAAATCAGCGACAAGGTGGCAGGAATACTGAAAACAGGTTGTCGGTTCAAAAGCAGAGCGTTCATTATTTCCTCAAATACAGCCAGACGTAACCGTGGGACTTTGCCAGATCGAAACTGCGGTTTCCCTTGCCACGCATACTTGCCAGGAAGGGACGCATCTGCTTTACGAATTCCGCATCGTATTTCTCACTCGCTTTGGCTTCAGGGCTGTCTTTAAGGGCCTTATAAGCTTCCGACCATTCTTTTGTTGCTTTGTCGCTATAAAGTTCATCACCGGGATAGCGTTTTTTGAAATCCTCGCGCAAGGCTTCGATTTTTTTGCCATACGCTTTGCCGATCGTTTCCGCTTCGGACAGTATGCGCTCAACCTGTTTTTTTTCATCTTTCGTCAGGTCTTTACGAAAATCGTAAGTCGTAGTGAAATCACCGAGAATGAGATCCAGCTTGCCATCCTGGTTATAGTCGACGACTTCAATCTGCGCGCGAATGCCGGGAACAATCTCATCTTCATTCCAGATTACCTGGTTATAGCCGTTCCCGTCATGTTTGGAGATGAGAGTTTTTCCTGCTGCAAACTGAGGTGCGGTTTTCGAGCCTGTATTGCGAAACCAGGTGACGCTCCCTGCATCACTGCCTGCCAGAATGTCCCACAGGCCGTCCTGGTCCCAGTCGGCGATAACCGGACAGCAGTGTTTTTCCACCTCCAGTGGTTTTCCATCTGCATTGACAGTCTGGTTCTCAGCAGCAAAGGAATACTTTTTTGCATCTCCTTCGTTGAGGCGCAATTTCAGATGACCGTCAAAGCAGCCAATCAGCAGATCGAAATCGCCGTCCGCATCCCAGTCGACCGGAGCGTAAAAACTGCCGAACGACTGGTAATCCTGTTTCTGTTTGACGCTGCTGCGGACGGGGACGCCCGCTTTATCTTTCAGTTCGACAGGTGCGGCGAATTTGTGATCGGGCAGTCCACGAAAATAGAAGCAGGTACCCGGATCATAAGAACTGCTGATGAAATCCCGGATGTCATCGTCGTCCAGATCGATAAATCGGGGTTGTCCGCCGACGCAGCAGTAGATGTTGACTTTTGCGTCCTTGCCATCCGCCTGAACTTTCCCCATATCCATATAAACCGGGGCACCACTGCGTCCCACATTTTTGTAGTAACGAAACGTGCCACTGAAATCGCCCACCATCAGATCTTTGAGGCCATCGCCGTCCAGGTCTTCAATACAAGGGCTGCTGTGTCCCCAGGCGGCGCCGGTATCGATGATTTTTCCTTCTGCTTTCAGACGAACCGGTTGTTCAAACTGGTCATCCGCAAAGATCGGATTGGAAGAGATCAGATAGAAACAGAAGACGCACAATGGAAGCAGGCGGCGTGAAGTCATCGAAAATCCTCGCAGATGGTTAAGATGATGTTTCAGTTGTTCCGTAGAATCCTCTCACCGTAAAGAGAGTCCGTGTGCCTGCCTGATTGTCTGTTTATTTATCATTTTTAATGGAGATTAACGGTATTGTATCAGCTGCTTTTCAGGCTACTGTAGTTGATTCGCCAGATCAACTGCGATTCAGTAATTCTGACCAATGAAATTTAATGGAAAATCTGTCGATTCGATGGGAAAGGGATGAAACGAATTCTGTTCTGTGTTCCCACTGAGTTGCTGGAAGGTTATGATACATAAGCCTTTGAGGTTCAATCTTCACTCGAATGTAAGGACCAGCAGTTATCATGAAACGTGCCTCGCAGTTTTTAGTAATGTTATTAACCTGTCTGCTGGTAACCGCTGTTGCGTCTGCGGAACGACTGGTGCTGGTGAGCGCTTCCTATCAGAAGGACCTTCTGGCAATATGCTCTGCAGATGGTAAGGTGCTCTGGACTTACAAAACAGCAGGACCGAAGAAAGGGCACGCCGGCCATCATGATGTGCAACTGCTATCTGATGGTAATATCCTGTTTCACGACAGTTGGACCTGCTTAAAAGAAATCGCCCTCAATAAAAAAATCGTCTGGACTTACGATTCCGCAACGATGAATGGCAATGTCGGTAAACGTGTGGACGTGCATGCGTTCTCCCGACTTCCCAATGGAAATACGGTGATCGTGGAAAGTGGCGTGGGACGCATCATCGAAGTCGATCCCCAGGGCAAACTTGTGCATCAGTTCCCTCTCAAGAAAGGCGGGACGCAGTCCACACGCCTGATGCGAATTACGCCGAGGGGAACATACCTGGTCTGTTCCGAACAGCCTGGTGTGGTGACCGAATACAATCGGGACGGCGAAATTATCTGGGACTACCTGATCAAAACCCGCGTGTATGGCGCGATTCGATTAAAGAACGGCAACACGCTGATCGCATCCGGCAGTGGTAACAGTATTCGCGAAGTGAATCCCGAGAAAGAGACGGTGTGGGAGATCCAGGGGAAAGTGCCAGGGACGGAGATCGAACTCAAATGGACGACCTGTCTGCAGGAACTGGAGAACGGCAACATCGTGATTGGCAACTGCCACGCCGGTCCGGAGAATCCGCAGATCATCGAACTGGACGCTGACAGAAATGTCGTCTGGCAGTTTGACGAATTCGATCTGGTCGGTAACGGTCTGGCATGCTGGCAGATTCTGGATGATTCTCAATCCTCACTGATTCGTAAACAACTCAAAGCACAAAAACCATGAGTATCTCCACCTACAATTCGATTCTATTCGCTCTAGAGATTGGTGCCTTCGTCGCGATCTGTGTCATGATCGTTTCGTTTTTTGGCATGATCATTCAATGGAGGACACCCCGACGAGACCGCCACATCCTGCGGCTGCTGCTTTCGCTGGGGATCATTTTCGGCTGCATCGTGGTACAACAGGCGATTTTCTGGGGGATGCTGATGCCCACTTTGCGTGAACAGCAAATAGCAGAGCATGAGTCGGGACGTGCAAAACAGCTTGATGAATCGTCTGTTCTGAAGTTAGGGGACGAGGCTCCTGAATTTACACTCACGATGACGGACGATAAAGAATTTTCGATGTCAGAGGCACGAGGCGATGTGGTGCTGATCAATTTCTTCGCAACGTGGTGTGGCCCCTGTCGCCTGGAATTGCCTCATATTCAGAAAATCTGGGAAGTGCGCAAAGTTAATCCCCGTTTTCGACTGCTGGTGATCGGTCGCGAAGAAACGCTGGAAACCGTGAAGCTGTTCTGTGAAGAGAACGGTTTCACATTCCCCGCGGCCCCCGACCCGGATCGCGTAGTCTTCTCAATGTTTGCCCACGATTTGATCCCGCGGACGCTGGTCATCTCTCCGGAAGGAAAAATCATCTTTTCTCAAGCCGGTTTTTATGAACCCGATGTTCCGCAGCTGGAAGCATTGCTGGATGAGCAGCTTGCCGGTCTGCCAGATGAGAAGAACGAGCCGGTTAAAGAGTGAGTTTAACAGCAGCGGTATGATTTTTTTGTGCAGAGGTAATGACTATGGTGATTTATGAGCGGAGAGACGTACAATCTGGTTCTTAATCTCATCGCGATCGCAATGTACATTGCCATTGGTGTGTTGGTGTTTTCGCTGGGATTTATGTTGTTGCGTTGGAAAACGCCAAAGCGAAGAGGGCACGCACTTCGACTGCTGTCCTCAGTCACTACGATTCTCGGACTCTATGCGCTGCTTTACGTTGTTAACTGGTGGATCTTTTTTCCGTCCCTGGTTCGTGAGAAAATCGCAGAAGAGAATGCATTCCGAGCGGAGCGGCTTATTAAAACATCGGTCGTACAGGAGGGTGATACTGCGCCTGACTTTTCTGTGACAACGACAGACGGCGAGTTGTTTTCCTTAGCAGCGGCGCGGGGCGAAGTGGTGTTGATCAATTTCTACTCAAACTGGTGTGGCCCCTGCCGACTGGAATTGCCGCATATTCAGCAGATCTGGGATGAGCGAAAGAATAATCCAGGTTTTCGTCTGCTGGTAATCGGACGAGAGGAAACAGAGGAGAAGGTAAAACAATTTTGTGAGGAATACGATTTCACCTTCCCCGTCGCTCCCGACCCCGAACGTGAGATCTATTCCCAATTCGCCCACGAACTGATTCCACGGACTCTGGTGGTTTCTCCTGAAGGGAAAATTGTTTTCTCTTCGGTTGGTTTTTATCAAGACGATCTCGAGAAACTGAAACTTGTTCTTGACCAGCAACTGGCCACTTTATCAGGAGAGAAAAGTAAACCTGCTGTGGAATGAATGAAAGCAGAGAACTGATTAAACTACTTTGATTTCTTCGCCGCTAATGCTTTGTCGATTTGTTCGCTGATGATGTATTCCATAATCCGCAGGCTGACACGGGCTCCTTCTTCCAGGGAGAGTTCTTCGGAAGAATCCAGAGAAATCGATAGTTTGTCTGCTGCATTCTGGAAGTACATCTCGCCGAGTTCTCCATCCCAGAAATGCGGACCGAAGATCACGCGACCATCCGAATCGATCAGATAAAAGCTGAGATCGAGTATGCCGCCATGATATTGAAAATTGGTGGCACCTCCAGTTGGTGCGGATTGATCAATGGCGGCGTGCGTTTCAAAACCTCGGAACTGGTGGAAGGCGCGAATCTTTTCCTTGCTCGTGCCAGGGGGATAGAGTTCCAGGAAAACGACTTCTTTTTCGGCGTATTTCGTATGGAATGCCTTAATTGTCTGTTTGATCATCTCAAGCCACTGCTGATTTTCTGCTGGAATCTGTTCAAAATCAAAATGCATCACATCGCCCAGAAATAACAGAACCACAACTTTGCCGCGGAAATCTGCCAGATTCCGTGTGTTTCCATCCAACCACTCCTGAATCTGCAGGGGAGGCGCCTGCTCAAGGAAGTTGACGAATTTGGGAGGTTCAGATTCAGGCTCAGGGGGCAGGGGTTGTGTCTTCCCCGTTACATATTTCTGCCCGTCAATCTTGTTTTCATAAACGGTTCCCTCTGGAAACTGGAGTGCCAGCGTTTCTGGTTCAATCGATTGATTGGCTTTGATGCTGACGACTTCCCAGGTTTTACAGCGCCCCTCGATAACGGGAATGGGTAGTTGTGCTAGCCTGGCTCGCTCTTCGGGTTTCAATTTATCAGACCGCTTTTGCTGTGTGGGGTAGTCCAATGTGTATTCCTGGTACTTAATTCGTACAGGGTAGAAACTGTTCGCCACCTGTTTGATCTCGAGTGTCTCCAGGTGGTGACTCAAGCCAGAGATCAACTTGTTGGACGGATCAACAACCCCCCATTCAATGCGTAAGGGTAGATAACCTTGGCTGGGATCGATCCAGGCTCGCATCCGCCAGCGCGACTCCTTCGAGCGTTGAGGGTATTCGCTGAAACTGTCAACCAGAATGACGGATTGGCCGTTCACCTGGCTTCGACCTGCGATCTTGTATTGATCGGGGTTTTTTGACATGGAATCATCGAGTGAATACGTGGGTAATTTCTCATCCCATTGATATGCCTTCAGACCCAACGGCGCACTGGTGTGAAGGGCAGGCATCTCCTTTTGTTGATTTCCAATCGAAGCCTGCAGGGAACTGCGTTCTTTATTCCTGCCAAACCAGTGCCTGAGGGGAGGCTGGTTGTCCTTTGACCAGGAGATGAGCTTGATCGAGTCATAGTGCTGATTCAGATTCTCCGGCGGCCAGACAGGTCCTTGATCTAATTTGGGATTCTGCTGTCGTTCACTGTCGGACCAATAGGGCCAGCGCTGGTGGAATGAGGAACCATCGGTCCAGAAATAGCGTTGCTCGACTACTTTTTCTCGCAGTCGTTCCTGGATGGCTTCGGGAGTCAGCTGTCGTTCAAGTTGCTGTTGTTTCAGTTGGAATGAAATATCCATAAAGCGAAATTCATCTTCACTGGGAACTTTGCCGTCCACAGTGATCTCGCTGCGATCCAGATTTGGAAACTGTTTAATCGCTTTCAGCTCAAACTGATCTCGTGTGATACAATTCATGTTCTCTTGTGATAACACTCGATAAGTCATCTCAATGGGCAGCAGATTTTGAAGATTTGCGTGGTACTCATTCAGGATCTCTTCCACAGTTGGCAATGTATCTTTTGCGACTGCTGTTTCGGATTCCGTTTCCGTTTGCGAATGGACGGCAATCGGCGCAAAGGGGAGCAGTAGCAGTGCCAGCACTGCGATTCCTGTTTTTAATGGTCGCGAGAGACGGCTGCGAACGGAGTTACACATAATGGATTTCAACCGTTGCTCCAGAAAATGTTGTGAACCCATGCCTGTCGCCGCGGTGATCTGTTGTGATTGTGAGACGAATCCCATTGCCTTCACCAGAACTTCGGCATACGCACGCCGTTGGTCTGGAAGTGTCTGAATCACCCAGGCATCACAACAGACTTCTTCCGTGATACGAATTTCCCGGCGCAGCCACCAGAGTAGTGGGTTCCACCAGTAAACTCCCGTAGTCAGCAGTTCCAGTAGACGTACCCAGTGATCGCGACGTCGATAATGGGCCAGCTCATGTAATAACAGTGTTTCCCGCTCCGCCTGATTCAGTTGAGCAAGCAGTTTTGCTGGTAGGATGATGCGGGCTCGATTGCAGAAGACCCAGAGCAGAGGGGAAATATTGGCAGTTGTCAATTCGACTCGCGGCACCGACTTTAAGCCGATCCGTGCTGCCAGGAATGAAGTCTGTTGAATGAGGTCATGAGACGCCGGTTGAGTATGTCGTAATCGTTGCTGAAAACGAAGAATGCGAATCGCTGACAGCAGAAAACAGACGATACTCCCGGTTCCCCATGTGAGTATAAGTGCGGTCAGAAAAGACGTTTCACGCAGTCTGTTCCCCGAGAGGAAGCCGGGAATCCAATGCGAGTCTGCAGCATCGTTGCTGACATTAGATTGATTCTTTTTCAGATCGATGGAACTTGCTGGTGTCAGGGAGGTGGATGCTGCCTGGCGTTCTGACAGGTATTTCAAAGGAGCCCGCGATTGCTGTAAAGAGGATGACGCCACAACTGATAAGAGTTCCTGCTTGTCTGAATGATTCGTGAGTGTGTCTGTCTGTTCTCCGTTCGAATTTTTTTCGTCGAAAACTGATTCCGCCGGAAACAGTTCGATTTGGGGCTGCCAGTAAGCCGGCATGATGAGCTTGACGAGAATCAGGACCAGCAGCAGATGGATAACCGCCGGGTTTATGATCCAGCGGCGTAACAGCATGACCACGGCAAACAGGCCAGCTGCGATCAACATATTACTGAGCATTCCATTCAGCAGTAGAGTCATGACCATCTCCTTATGGTTTTTTGTTTTGCTTCGCCAGATCGTCGATCAGATCCATCAGCACTTTCTGCTGCTTTCTGCTGAGATCTTGATGGTGTGCCAACTGTGTCAGCAGTGGTGTGAGTGAGCCTTCACAGAGCGTTTCTGCAACTTCCTGCAATCGTCGCCCGACCAGATCGTCGCGGTCAATCGTGGCTGTATAAGCGAACGCGATGCCTGCGGCTTCACGCTGCACAAAACCTTTTGCTTCGAGGCGTTCCAGCAGTTTTTTGACGGTCGAGTAATAGGCGTCTACACGCTGCGGTTCCAGAATTTCTGTTATCCCGCGAATCGTGAGCGGCCCTTGACACCAAAGTATCTGCAGAACACTCAGTTCGGCTTCCGTGACATCGCGCGATTTATTGACCATGAGTACCTCATTTGAACATAGGACATGCTGTCGCAGGTAAGGGTAGGACAAGCTGTCTCAGGTGTCAAGATCTGCTTTGAGCAAATTGTGGAGAGCAGTACGAAATTCCGTTTTCGTGAAATGTCAGCCATGAAAGCAGCACACCGGAAAACCTCGGCGTGTTGTTTTGCTGTTCTTAGTGAACCATTTATTTATCTTCAGCTATGTTCCCATTTCCTGGAACAGGAAGTCCGGGGATGATGCTTGACTGAGAGATGCGCCAAGAAAAAATTCAGATTCCGATTGACTCTCATGCAAAATGCATTAACATCTAATGCAGAATGAATGAAAGAATGGGTTTATGCTTATCCCGAAATCAACAGGAGCGGAAAGTGCCTGAAATCGATATTGATGTGACTGATACCGAAATGTCCGTACTGGAAATACTCTGGGAACATCCGGAGGGAATCCCTGTGCGGGAGATCGTGTTGAAACTGTATGGTCGTCATGAACATTCTCTGCATGGCGGGGTGAAAAGTTTTCTCGATCGCCTGCTGGAGAAAGGCCTGGTAGCCGTTGATAAGAGTGGTTTTGCCCATCGCTTTTCAGCTGTTCTGGATCGGCAGGAATTCGTGGGGCTGCAGTTA